>ENA-OQBG01000135-OQBG01000135.1-human-gut-metagenome-genome-assembly--contig:-NODE-135-length-17113-cov-2.665136_pt1 | contig 17113 bp, 29 predicted proteins | sample MGYA00242746_ERZ504551 | MGnify/ENA primary metagenome ERZ504551 (study PRJEB26092, sample SAMD00036289) | human gut metagenome | host: Homo sapiens | study: EMG produced TPA metagenomics assembly of... | reverse complement strand
TTTCAAATTCTAGTTATTTTATATGGCCAACTTGGATTCGGTGACGAAAAAGCAGCTCAAATGGCAAAACAAAAAGGAAGCAAAATTTTTATGGATGCTGACTCTTATACAGATGAATTGTTGGATGCTATTTCTTGGATAGATATATTTATTGGCTCAGAATTTGTTTACGAAAAGATGTTAGAAGCTGGAAAAAGTGTAAAAGAAAATTGCGAATATTTATATAATAAGGGACCAGAAATTGTGATTTTTACATTTCGGAGAAAAGGGCTGTGCGGGGATCAGCAAAGAAGGATTTTTTGAAATTCCTGCTTTTGATGTAGATGTAAAGGATACGGTGGGAGCAGGGGATGTTTTTCATGGTGCTTTCTTAGCTGCAATAGTTAAAGGCCTGTCTCCTAAAGATGCTGCAAGATTCGCAAGTGGAGTAGCTGCCATCAAATGTACCAGAATTGGAGGGAGAGCAGGAATTCCTAATTGGGAAGTAACAGATAACTTTTTAGAAACAGGCGAGATTGATTACAGAGAAATTGATGAAGAGTAAAAAGTATGGTAGGGGGATAGAGTATGTATAGAGAAACTTTAACTTTGGGTGTAGTACCAAATAAAAGAAGCTTTTTGAGTATGGTGGAAGCAAAACGTCAGAAGGATTGTTTTATGGAAGAAATTCGGAAGATTAAAGCTTCTATAGTAGAAATCGTGGATATAGATGATATATGCGAGAATGGAATTGTTTGCGAAATGGACAAAGTAAACGCAATTGTGGATAAAATGAAAAATAGAAAAATTGATGCATTATTTTTCCTTTCTGTGATTTTGGAGAAGAACAAGTAGTGGCAGCGATTGCTTCTAAATTTACAGTACCTATTTTGATCTGGGGACCAAGAGATGAAAGGCCGAATACTGATGAGGCTAGGGGAAGAGATACACAGTGCGGTATGTTTGCAGCTACAAAGGTTTTACAGCGCTATGGTTTGAAATACAGTTACATTTATAATTGTACTACGAAAAGTGAAGAATTTTTTAAAAGGGTATGAAAACATTTTATTAGAACAGCAGCAGTTTTTAAAATCTCTTCGTACTTTGCGAATTGCTAAAATAGGAGAACGTCCAGTGCCTTTTATGAGTGTTATGACTAACGAAGCAAATTTGATTAAGAGGTTCGGCATTACAACTGTCCCTATTTCACCAGTAGAAATTTGTAACAGAGCTAGGAAAATTCTAGAGGAGAAAGGAAAAGAATATATAAAGTATGAGGAGAAATTTGTGAGAAAATTCCCTGATGGAGAAAATTACCAACAAATATGTGCGACAAAATTAGCAGTTCAGGAATTAATGGAAGAAAACAATTGTTCTGTGGCAGCATTTGAGTGCTGGTCTGCTTTTCCAACTTTAATGGGGTTGTGCCCTTGCGTTGTTTTGGGAGAAATGGCAGATAATGGAATGCCTCTTTCCTGTGAAACAGATATAAATGGAGCCATTACTCTGGCAATCTTAAGAGCTTGTAATTTATTTGAAGAATCAGAATTTTTAGCAGATTTGACTATTCGTCATCCTCAAAATGATAATGCAGAACTTTTATGGCATTGCGGTCCATTTCCTTATTCTTTGAAAAAAGATGGGGTAGAGGCAAAATTAGTAGATGGACAAGAACGCTTTGAATTAAAACAAGGTGATTTAACAGTTTGTAGGTTCGATGATGTAGATGGAGAATATTATTTATTTGCGGGGGAAGCCAAAACTACAACAGGACCGGAGACGAATGGTACTTATGTATGGATGGAAACTGATAACTGGAAACGTTGGGAAGAAAAGTTAATGTTTGGTCCATACATACATCATTTAGGCTGTGTTTATGGTCACTACTTACCTGTTTTGAGAGAGGTATCTAGATATTTGGGAATTCATTTTGATAATGCTCATGAGCAAGGAATTTATAGTTTATAGGAGTAGGTATTATGAGAGAGATTCAGGTACAAAAAATTAACAAAAGATAATTTTGGAAAATATGGGGAAATTTTTTAGATTTACTAGATGAGAGTGAACTGAAAAGAAGTCTATTTTTCAGGAGGGTTTTTTTGCAGATGTGGTAGCGTTAGAATTTAACCAGGGTAATCAACCTACAATTTCTGTGTGCCATGTTAAAAAACAAAGCGAGAATATCATTTCTTTTCTCGAAGCACATCAATATGCATGTGAAGGACTTCTTCCACTAGATGGAGATGTGATTATTTTTGTAGGAATTATGGATAGTGATTTTAGAACCGAAAGTATAGAGCTTTTTATGTTCCAAAGGGAACATTCGTAAAATTGAACCCGCTGATTGTTCATGGAACACAGTATCCAGTAGATAAAGAAGATGTTCATATTGTTTGTATGCTACCTGGAAGAACTTTTAAGAATGATATGTTGAGTAGAAGGTTGGAAACAGGAGAGCAGATAAGGATTACAAGGGGGGTGTAAAAATGAGATATAAAATTTAAAAAATGCAGAGATCGAAGTATCACAGCTAGCGGTAGGGACTTGGGCAATCGGAGGTCAAAACTATGGAAAAGTGGATAAAACGAAGCTATTTGTGCAATTCGAAGAATGATAGAAAATGGAGTAAATCTTATTGATACAGCTCCCTGCTACGGAAATGGAACTTCAGAAAAAATTGTAGGAGAAGTTTTGAAAGAAATTCCAAGGGAACAGGTGTTAATTTCCACAAAGTTTGGCTTGATTCCGGATATCTATACACATGGATATAAAAAGATACGAGTTATAAAATGCTATGAGAGAAATTCAAAGTTCTTTGATGAATTTGGAAACAGACTATATAGATTTTATTTTGTTCATTGGCCAGATGTAAATACGCCTATAGATGAAACTATGGCTGCGTTGGAGGAAATGAAGCGTAAAGGCTATATACGTTATGTTGGTGTATCTAATTTTACGGCAGAACAGATAAAAGAAGCAGAACAATATATTCAGATTGATGTACAGCAGCCATTATATTCTATGGTCGATAGAGGGTTTGAAGATTTGATGTCTTGGGGATATGATAGAGGAATTGATTCTATGACATATGGTTCTATGGGAGCAGGCATTCTTTCTGGAAAAATAAGAAGTGTGCCTTCTTTGAAAAAAATGATTTGCGTTTAAACTTTTATGATGTTTATAAAGAACCCAAATTTTCAAAAATTATGGAATTGCTAAAAGTAATGGATAGTATTGCAGATGGTCATAATGTACCAGTGGGACAGGTTGCATTAAATTGGAGTACCCAGAAAGAATATGTAGGTACAGCTTTAGTAGGCGTTAGAAGTATTGAGCATGCTGATGAAAACTGTAAGACATTCGACTGGAAATTAACAGAAGAGGAAATGAAAATTTTAGATAGTAAAATTGAAGAGTGTGCATTGTAGGAGGGAAGAATATGCCTAAAGCAAAAGTAAAAGATATTTTAACATATGCAACAGAAAATAAGTTTGGTGTTGCTGCAATTAATACTTTAAATATTGAAACTGTTAAATATGTTATAGAAGCAGCAGAAAGAGAAAGAGTTCCCATAATTGTTCAGTTTTATCCCGGATTTTCAGACTACACAGATTTAAAGTATTTGGCTTTTGCAGCCTGCGATATGGCAGAAAAAGCATCTATTCCTGTTGGAGTACATCTGGATCATTCTGTAACATATGAAATTGCAGTAGGAGGGATTCGGGATGGATTTCCTTCAGTTATGATAGATGGTTCAACGAAACCTTTCCAAGAAAATGTAGAACTAACTAAAATGTGATGCGTGTGGCTAAGGTGTTTGGAATTGACGTTGAAGCAGAGCTAGGGCATGTTGGAATGGAGATAACATTGACGCAATTGATAATACGAACTATTATACTAAAGTAGAAGATGCAGTAAGATTTGTGGAACAGACGGGTTGTGATTCACTTGCTATTGCTGTTGGAAATGCTCATGGTCCGTATGTGAAAACACCGAATTTAGATTTAGAAAGAATTTATGCTATACGAAAAAAGGTAAATATTCCTTTGGTACTACATGGATGTTCTGATATTCCAGAAGAACAGATAAAAGAAGCTGTAAATTTAGGAATGAGCAAATTTAATATTGCGACAGAGTATTTTCGTACCATGTATCAAAGTATAGAAAAGCGGATTAATAACCAGGAATTTGAGGGGAATGGAGTCAAATTAATGTATGACATTAGAGAAGAGATGATTGATTTTGTGATTCAGAAAATAAGGTTATTAAATCCAAATAAGTATTCTATGTAACCAAACTTAGTATTGGGAAAAGGGATGGAAATAGAGATGATGAAACAATTTAATTATGATGATTTGCCAGTTTGGTAGTGTAAAATAGTTTGTGTTTCTGGTAAAAAATGGCTCCTTTTTGGTAAGAATTTAGATATGACAATTCTTATCGAAAAGGAGTATTTTTATGGCAGTTGCAAAGGAACAAATTCGACAGATTATCTCAGAAAACAACATTTAGTAGCGTTGCAGATGTATACATGCTTCTGAAAGACAGTTTCAAGGATATCCTGCAGGAGCTGATGGAGGCAGAGTTGGATGCAACTCTCGGTTATGAAAAAATCATAAGGGAGATCTGCAGACAGACAACAAAGAAATGGTCATTCCACAAAGAACTTAAAAAGCCAGTACGGTGAATTCCAAATTGATGTACCAAGAGACCGTAATGGGGAGTTTGAACCGAAGCTGATTCCTAAATATCAGAGGGATATTTCTGGAATTGAAGAAAAGTAATCTCTTTATATGCACGTGGTATGAGTACACGTGACATTCATGACCAGCTTCAGGATCTTTATGGAATTGAATTATCGGCAGAAATGGTCAGCAAGATCACTGATAAGATCCTTCCTCAGGTCAAGGAGTGGCAGTCACGTCCTCTGAATCCGGTTTATCCGTTTGTCTTTATGGACTGTATTCATTACAAAGTCCGGGAGGATGGCAGGATCTTAAGCCGTGCTGCTTATGTTGTTCTTGGTGTTACAGTGGAAGGGTACAAAGATATCCTCAGCATCACAGTAGGAGCTAATGAAACCAGCAAGTTCTGGCTTGGAATGCTCAATGATCTGAAGAACCGCGGAGTAAAGGATGTACTTTTCTTCTGTGTAGATGGGCTTCCCGGCTTTAAAGAAGCTATACAGGCAGTCTATCCGCAGGCAGAGATCCAGAGATGCGCCATCCATATGCTGCGTAATTCTTTCAAGTATGTGAACTATAATGATCTGAAAAAGTTTTCCTCAGATTTCAAAGCAGTATATAATGCTCCGAATGAAACAGCAGCTTTATCAGAACTGGAGAACATTAAGGAGAAATGGGGAAAGAAATATCCCTATGCTATCAGCAACTGGGAAAATAATTGGGAAGATGTAAGTTCCTTTTTCCAGTTTCAAATGATATCAGACGTATTATGTACACAACTAACATCATAGAGGGATTGAACCGTCAATACCGGAAAGTCACAAAAACCAAGAGTGTATTTCCAAGCGATACAGCACTGGAAAAGATGCTGTATCTTGCCAGCGAAACGTAGTCAGGAAATGGACACAGAGATATCGGAACTGGGATCAGGTGTTGAATCAGTTGATTGTCTTGTATGGAGAACGGCTTACCAACTGTCTGTAGAGAAAAGAAAAGCAGGAATGGAGTTGCTCCAAAGCTAACCATTCCCGCTTCCTTTTTATTCCGTCGGCATTTGTATTATTGCCAGGATTTCCCGATTCTATTCCAGAGGTCGGGGTGTGGGCAGCGCCCAGAAAAAAGCAATCAATACAATGTCTTATTTGTCATGCAAAAAAATCAAAACGGATGTATAAAATCTTATCAGATGGTTATACTGTAAATAGAAAGATAGATTCGACAACAACAGAATTATAAATTCGACAGCAAAACCTTACATATCTATTTCTTATCAGAAAGATTCACTTTCCAAAGACACAAGATTTTTTACAGCCTCTGCCAGTTCGCTGACAACTATCCTAACACACAGGGGTTCATTGTATCCTACGCTTACAACAGCCTCCGAATAGGATGTGAATTTCCGAAAAATCTCCCTAAACAAATTTTAGCCTCGAATTATTCACGGCACTGTGATTTTGCTTATTTAACACGTGACCGTAGTCCTGAATCCGCTCATAGTACCTCACTCGGCCAGAGAACTGTCTAAAAAAGGGCAAACTATCCCTGTTACATTGATAAGAGGTCATTTGTGAGGATATCAAGGTTCGTTGATCGTTGTCATTCAAACTGTGGGTGCAGATTTCGGATATTTTCCAGTGTCTCATAGAATTCTTTTTTATATGGGAAACTGCTACATAGTTTGAAATATTTATATCTTGCTGATTTGACTACTGCAAATTCTGCTCGAACGGTACGCCTATTCTGAAATTAGCGGTACATCCATTCTGATTTAGCGGTATGCGTTTTCTGCTCAAAGCGGTACGTTTTTCCTTTATTATTGTGATGTAACTATTATTCATCACAGTGCAAAGGAGGAACTATTATGCACGACTACAATACTATTCTTGGAGTCATAGAACTTCGACTCAGTAAAGTCAGTTATGACGCCGTACAAAAACGTTACCGGATTGGACGAAGCGGGATTGCATTAATCATGAACCGTTACAATGATTCAGGATTATCACTGGATGATCTTCGACAAATGCCAGCTTCAAAGGTGGTTGATCTCATCTATCCAAAAGAAAACCTTCGACATAAGGATATTCCACTGCCTGATTTTGAAAAAATACATGAGCAGATGATCCAAATGGGAAAACATGCTGACTTGAGTTTTCTATGGATTGATTATAAAAAAGAGCATCCCAACGGTTACCAGCTTGCTCAGTTTTATAAGCTGTATCGTGATTTCCTGGTAGATACATATGGTACTTCAAAAACATCTATGCCTGTAGAGCGGATCCCTGGTGAAAAGATGTATATCGACTGGTTATGACATTCTACTCATAACCAGTCTTATGAGAAGAGAAAAGTTATGAGAAGTATATTCTGTTTTCTTTATTTCTCCTTCTGTTTTTGATTTCACTTCTCATAACTTATTTTTTTAAATACTATTTTTGAGCCATTCCAGAAGTTCTTCTTTTTCTTCCGTGGAATAATCAAGGCTGATGTCCCGTATTCGGGATGCATCTTCGATGTGTTTTCTTTTTACTTCCGGATTTGCTTTGGAATAGATCTCTGTCGTAGTCACGGATGTGTGACCGAGGAGATCTCTTATATATATCAGGTTTACCCCATTTTCCAAAAGATGCATTGCTTTCGTATGGCGGAGGCAATGTGCTGAAATAGCGGCGGGGTAAATCGATGCTTCTTTCAGCCTGGCTCTTTCAAAGTATTTATGCACGATATAATTTACACCTTCTCTGGTCAGCCTTTCCCTTCTGGTATTAAAGAAAAGAAAGTCGTTGTCATCTACTCTATATTTCTGTATATAATTGCTTATCACGTCAGCTACAAGCCCATCCAATGGAACTGACCTTATTTTATCTCCCTTCCCATGCAGAATCATAGTGTAAGGTTTCTCGAGATGGAGATCATATCTGCGCACGTTGCATAATTCTGTAACCCTGGCACCACTCTCGTAAAGAAGGAGCACAATGCAGAAGCATCGCAGCTCCTTATGGTCAGTTTTATCAAAACTGTTCAGAAAATGTTCCATTGCATTGACTGACAAATAGTTCATCTGTCGGCCCTCTGTTTTCTTCTTGGATATTTCACGGATGGAAGTCGAAATATTCAGGTACTTTGGTTCATGGTAGCCCGTATACTTGAAAAATGATCTTATCGCAGCAAGACGGTTATTTCTGGTAGATATGGATACTCTTTTCTCTTTTTCAAGATACTCCAGAAACTCATTAATAATGTCGTAGCTGAAACTGTCCACTTCGATACAGTCAGCCCTGATATGTTTCTTCTCATCCATAAATTCCAACAACTGCACGAAAGTATCACGATATGTTTTCATAGTGTTGCTTCCGGAGCCTTTCTGTCCTGCAAGGTATTTAACAAAGTAATCACTCATAAGTCTCGCAAAATCAGTCATCACTGCCTCCTCCCAACACCCTCTCGTAAATATAATGCCCGACATTTATAACCTCGTCATACCTTTCCATGGTAAGCCTGAGATATATTTCTGTATTTGTTATATCCGTATGCCCAAGGTATACACTCAGATATGGCAAAGCGCAATAAGGGTCTTTTCCTTCTTTTATCATCTGATCCAGGGCGTTGCATGCAAACGTATGGCGCAATGAATGGATACATGGACCTCTGCTATGTCCATTGACAGAAGCAAGGCTGACCCCTGCCTTAGGAAGGATGTTTTTTCTGAATGTTGTTGTTATGCTGTGGTTGCATCTCCGGCCCCCTGACGGAGATTCAAAAAAATATGTATCGCCAGGCTTTGATTTTTTCCTATTATAATTTATGAGCCATTTGCTAAGGGAAGCCTTGAATGGAACCAGTCTGGATACGTTTCCTTTTCCGCTGTTGACAATGATAATGTTATCTGTAAAGTCAATGTCACTGATTTTAAGTTCCAATGCCTCCCCCAGTCTCAGCCCTGTACAGTACAGCAGCCTGATAAGCGTCTGATAAAAAGCCGTGAGTCATAGCGGTCATAGGCGCTTTCCCTGGAATCTATGACTGAAAAGATTCTCTTCATCTCAGCATTAGAAAAAACATATGGAATATAATCTCTTGGCATTTTTACTGTACAGTCATACTGGATATAGATATTTCATAGCCCTGGCTTTTCAGGAATTTCGCAAACTGCCTGATATTGCATTCACGGTGATGTCTTGTCGACTGTGAAAGATGTTCAGCTGTTTTCACATATGCGAATGTCATTTCTTCCGTAAGGGCAATTTCTTCCAGCTTGTAGCTGTCAAGGAACCGGTTTAATGCCAGATAGTCGTAGAGAAGGTTTCCCTCTATTTTCTTATAGTATCCCAAAGCGTTTTTATATCGCAGGAAGTTTTCAAACTCTTCTTTAAATATGCCGGTGAATTCCTTCTTTGTGATTTCTTTCATTCCGGCACCTCCAGTGATACTTTCCTGAGTCCGTCTACGTCAATGGAAAGATATTTCTGTGTTGTCCTGGAACTGGCATGCCCTAACACCCCGGTAATAACGGGCACAGGAGTATTATTTGCGAGCATCGTAGTCGCCAGGGAATGCCTTAATGTATGGGCACCACGTTTCCGGCATCTCCGTTCGATACCTGCTTTCTCAAAATTTTTATAAACAATCTGTGTGAGTATCTTGGCTGAAGTAAAAGCAGAGTTAGTGACAGTATTTATAAAGATGTATTCCGATCTCACATCAGGCCTGTGATTCTTCAGATAGTCCAGGAGGAGAAACTGTACTTGTTCCGTAAACGGGACATTCACATGGATGCCGGTTTTATGTTGGGTTTTGCTGATGAGTTTTTTATCCCAGTTGATTTCATCAAATCTCAGCCATATGATATCACTTGACCTCAGACCGCATTCCGCAGCGATAAGGATCATGCATTTGTCCCTGATGCCACATTTTTTTGCAGTGTCAATACTTTCGACCAGAATTTTAATCTCTTCTGGCGAATAGTAGGATAGGATAGAATCTCTTTTGTCAGTAGTGATCATTGGAAACAGTTGGTATCCATCAAAAAGACGACAGCCTCTGTTCATACATGATATTAAAGAATTGCCTGAGAGTAAACTGAACCCCGCTGATGGTTTGAGATCTGTAATCCAGACTGTTCACAAACTCATAAACATTCTTTCTATCAATGTTCTGCAGATCATCTGTCTGAGCGTCTTCAAGATAACTTAGGAATTTTCTCACGGTCTGGAGTTTTCGTTTGACAGTCACATCCCTGATTCCTTCTTTCTGTCCATTTTTAAATATTTCGATGTACTTAGCGCTGTTCATAATTTTCTCCTTTCATTTGCCAAGTACATTCAGTATAGCAGGTATATTTGATTTAAAAGTTATGAGAAGTAAAATACGAAGAAATAGATTGAAAATCGTGAATTAGCGCCATCTCTTCTCATAACTTTTCTCTTCTCATAAGACTGGGTAGGCGACCAGCCGGAACTGCTACTGGACACAACTACTGGCGAACTTCGAAAAGTTCATATTTTTACGACTACACTTGGTTTTAGCAGTCTTGTTTATGCAGAGATCTTTCTGGATGAGAAACTTCCACATTTTATTGCTGGCACAGTACATGCACTGTCTTATTATGGGGCTGTTCCTAAATATCTTGTCCCAGACAATCTGAAAACAGCCGTTACCAGGCATAGCAAAGATGAACTTGTGCTGCAGGCAGCTTTTTCAGATCTGGAAACTTTCTATGATACGATTATTCTGCCTCCACCGCCAAGGAAACCGAAAGGCAAACCAACAGTTGAAAATCATGTGCGTTTCTTGGAGACGCATCTGGTAGAAGAATTAAAGAAAGATACTTATACCTCTCTGGAAGCTCTGAATGCTGCGGTCAAAAAAGATCGTAGCGGACATCAACCAGCGTCCTTTCCAGAAAAAATCTGACATTCGGAAATCCCGCATGAATGGATTCGAAAAGTACGACAAACCGCGTATGAACCAGCTTCCAGGCGAAAGTTATACACTTTGTGATTATAAATACTTTCTTAAAGTTCCAGATAATTACCACCTTGAGTATGATGCCCACTACTATTCTGTATTGTATACCTACAAAGGGAAGTCTGCAATTCTTAAGGCTACAATGACGGAGATACGGATCTGTGATGAGTATAACCGGCTGATCTGCCGCCATCCAAGATCTTACCGTGATTTTCCTCTTTACATTACAGATGACAATCATATGCCTCCAGAACACCTGTATTACAAAGAAGTGAATGCACATGACGGAGCTTATTACAGACGGTGGGCATCTGTTTATGGAGAATCTATGGTAACTCTTATTGACAGGATACTCCGCAGTTCCAAGCATGAGGAACAGGCATACAACAGCTGTGCCGGTGTGCTCCATTCCTGTAAAGATGTTCCTCACAGGCTGGTTCAGGAGGCTGCTGAGAAATGCGTAGAAGCCAATGCCTGCAAGTATTCTTATTTCAAGAAAGTACTTAGCATGGTTCAAAATAATCATTCCAGCAGCGCTATAAACGGAACCGGAAAACTTCCTTCCCATACAAACATCCGTGGAAAGGAGGCATACAAATGAGTTCATCCCATGACATTACATTAACACCTCAGGAACAGGCTCTGATCATGCGTCTGAAAAGTTTCCGTGTTCCAGAAATGGCACATATCCTGGAAGAACAGTTGAAAGATCCCAATGCAGATCTAAACACTTTTTGGAACGCATGACAGCAATGGTTGATGCAGAGTGGCAGGCGCGGGCAGATAAACGTTTTAATCGTCTGATGAAAGAAGCGCATCTGCGATACCCGGCGGCAGATCTTGACGAAACTATTTACCGTCCAGAACGTCAGCTTGATACCCAGACAATAGAGCGACTGAGTACCTGCCACTGGATAGAGGAAGGAAAGAATCTCATTGTAACAGGATCTTCCGCCAGTGGAAAAACTTATCTAATCAATGCTTTTTGTGTAACTGCAATGAAGCAGTCTAAGAGTGTAAAGTATATAAAAGCGAACACTCTTATGAGCGAAATGGAACAGGCACGTATCAAATCCACAAATCTGGATTACCTGAATAAGCTGACCAAGCTGGATCTTCTTGTGATCGATGATTTTGGCCTTATGGATCTCGATCTTGATAAATGCCGGGATCTTTTTGAAGTCCTTGACACCAGGGATGGAAGAAAATCAACTGTAGTCATCTCACAGTTTCCAGTCAGTACATGGTTTGATATGTTTGCTGATAATACCTACGCTGATGCGTGCCTTACACGAATCACAGATAAACATCATACATATCGTCTGGAGATGAACGGTATAAATATGCGTGAAACAGAATGATATCATCTAGCGGTACTTCGTACCGTTAAAAATGGAATAGCAGTTCCGCAGTAGCGGAACTGGCATTCCGTTTAAGCATAATTTGCACCATCTTCAAAAGAGCAATAGCAAAAAAGCTGATCAAGAATCATAACCTTCCAATATTTTCTCTCTCTGCATCTGTTCCATGTAAATAGATTGCTTTCCGGCACGCGAAAAAATTGTTTGTAGAAACGGTAAAAAGCTCCCGAAGGAGCTTTCCACGCTTTAAATATACACTAATTCTTTTAACACAATCTCTTCTGCTACATTTCGGATATTATTTACAGCCCTGACCCATTCCATCTGGTCACAAGCTTTCATTTCTTCCGTAATGCCTTCCTTTTCCATCATCTGACGCACTAGAATGTCCATTCTCTCCTGTGCTTCATCGTCCACAGCATTCAGATGTTCTGTCAATCTGTCTTCCAACATATACAGTGAATACATTGCCGGACGATACTCTTTCAGATATGTTTTCCGCATCATTCCATATTTCCCATAATGCGGTTCTTCATCTGTACTGACAAGATTCGGATAGTAAATTCCGTCTGCGCCAAGTGTGTAGGTTCCACCCATTTTTCAAATGTACTTTTCATGTGTTATTCCTCCTTGAAATCAGCGATGTCCTTAGATCATCGCATAATATTTCAGGGCAGCCTTGATAGCATCTTCTTTCTCTTTCGGGCATTGTGGAACTCTTGCATTTTCTGATTTTGGAAGATTATAGTTTTCTCCCACTTCAATTCCACATTTGCGTTTTACCTGAGAAATATATAAACTTGAAACCTTCAAGCCAGATTCTTTCAGCACATAATCCTTGATTTCCTGATAGGTTGCTTCAACTCGGCACTGGTGGCATCCAGCTCATCCAGGTCTAAGTCGATCTCTATCGTGTCATCTGGCTTCTGTTGGGACAAAAGAACAACCGTCTCCACATGAACAGTCATCCCAAATTGATCAACCGGGCATACTTTTCTAAGCTCATATCCCCTCTCACACAGATACTTCAGATCCCTTGCCAACGTCGCACTGTCGCAACTTACATACACAATCCTATCCGGGTTCATCTCGACCATGGTCTCCAGCAGGGTTTCATCACAGCCTTTTCTTGGCGGATCTACGACGATGACATCTGCATAAACGCCATTTTTCTTATACTCTCTTGGCAGCACTTCTTCTGCTTTTCCCACAAAGAACTCTGTATTCTCCAGGCCATTAAGTTTCGCATTTTCTTTCGCATTCTCTATAGCTGCCGGAACAATTTCCACACCACGGACAAATTTTGCTTTCTGTGCCAGGAACAGGGAAATGGTTCCGATTCCACAGTAGAGATCCCATACTGTTTCCTGACCGTGAAGATCTGCATATTCCAGTGCCTTTGCGTAAAGCTTCTGGGTCTGCATAGGATTTACCTGATAGAAAGACAGAGGAGAAATCTGATAGGAAATATCTCCGATCCTGTCTGTGATATATTCCTGACCCCAGAGCAGACGGATTTCCTCACCAAGGATTACATTACTGTGTTTCTTATTTACATTGATGGTGATGCTTGTCATTCCCGGAATCTCACACAGAGATTTTACAAGCTGTTCCTCTTTCGGAATCTTATTTCCGTTCAGGATCAGACAGACCATCACTTCTTTTGTGAAGTATCCGTAACGGATCAGGACATGGCGCACCAGCCCTTTGCCTGTTGCTTCATTATATGGTTCAATCCCGTATTTCTCCATATGTGCGATCACACGGTCCAGAACTTCTTTATTCTCAGCTACACCAAGTGCACAGTCACGGTTTTCGATAATATTGTGGGTTCTTCCCGCATAGAAACCTGTAACGATTTTTCCCTCTTTATTTCTGCCTACAGGAAACTGTGCCTTATTTCTGTAATGAAAAAGTTCATCCATGCCAATGATCGGCTCCATGGGGATGATCTGTAAAGCCACCGATACGTTCCAGATGTCCCTTCACCTTATTTGTCTTAAATTACAAGCTGTTGGTCATAGGAAAGTGCCTGAAGCTGGCATCCGCCACACTGACGGGCAAATTCGCACTTGGGCTCAACTCTGTACGGAGATGGCTTCAGCACCTCCATAAGACGGCCATAGCCATAATTTTTCTTTGCCTTGATAATTTTGGCTGTTACTGTATCTCCGATTACTGCGTCCTTGACAAAAACAGTGAAGCCATCGGCTTTTCCGATACCTTCACCGTCAATTCCGCAATCTTCTATCTCTAACGTAACAAGATCGTTCTTACGAAATTCCATAAAGATTACACCTCATCTGTTCTTCTTAAGTTGGATTCAAACAATTTATTATATCCAAGCCATTCTTTTTTGCTCTTGTTTGCTGCAAAAATCTCTGTGATGGTTTCCATTCTTGCATCTGTATTATCTGCAAGATTGAGAGCTACAGCCTCCACCAGTGCAGGTTTCTTCGGGGAACCATATTCAAGCTCTCCGTGATGTGACAGAATACAGTGGATCAGTTCATTCTTAAGCACCTCTGGAAATTCCGGTATCTGGTGTGCAAGATCATTGATCATCTGTGCTCCCATATAAATATGTCCCAGAAGCTGGCCTTCATCTGTATAATCATTTAACGGAAATGCAGATAATTCTTTTGTCTTTCCGATATCATGAAGAAGTGATGCTGTGATCAGTAAATCCCTGTTGATGACCGGGTATGCCTTTGACATATAATCGCAGAGTCTGGTCACTCCCAGAGTATGCTCCATCAGACCGCCGATAAATCCGTGATGTACTGTCTTCGCTGCAGAATGTCCTTCAAACGCTTTCACAAAAGCTTCATCTTCCACAAATAATTTCTTCAGAAGTGCAGACAGATAAGTATTCTCCACACTGTCAATAAATGCTCTCAGCTGGCTGTACATATCATCTGTGCTGTTCTCACTTACAGGAAGATAATCTGCCGGGTTGTACTCATCTTCAGCAGCCTTGCGCACACGCTTGATATTCAGCTGCATAGCCCCTGCAAAGCTGGTCACATCTCCCACAACATCTATATAATCCAGTGCATCAAAATCATCAATTCCAAGAGAATTCGGATCCCAGATCTTGCCATCCATGATTCCGGTTTTATCCTGTAGGATAATATTCTCATAGGGTTTTCCATTCTTCGTTACCGCAGACTGTTTCTGCTTGCACAGATAAATCCCATTAATTCTGTCTCCCTCATGTAACTCATTTAAAAACGCATAAAGCCTGCCTCTCTATCCTTTATTTTTAGTATTATAACAATTCCACAAGAAGAATCCCGCTTGTAGGATTCTCCGCCTGTCACTATCTCTCTCCAACTGTTACCTTATAATCTTTCTCCGCATACTCACCATCGGAATTTTTGCGAAGAACCGTTATGGTAAGATTTTCTCCCTGCTTTTTTGTCTGAAGATATGTATAGTAAGACTGCATACTCTCTGTGGGAGTTCCATCAATCTTACTTATGATATCTCCACACTGTATCCCTGCCTTCATCGCAGGAGATTCTTCTTGTGTACGCTCCACGTAAAGTCCCTGATCAATTCCCAGTTTTCTACATTGTGCCTGAGTTATCTCTGTTCCATAAATACCTGTATATCTGATTGTCTCTTTGTTAGCCAGATGTTCTACCAACGGAAGAATCTGCGAAATGGAAACTGCATGAATATTATCTCCATCGTTTTCATTCTTCTTCAGTATCATACCTGCCACATTTCCGTCAGAATCAAGCAGCACACCACTTCCATCTTCATTCCCCTGCACATCTGTAGCCAACACATTATACTCCGTATCCGCTACCGATAGTTTTTCAGAAACAGAAGTGATCATTCCATAAACCACCGCATCACTGTCACCGGCAGGACTTCCGATAGCAATTACTATATCGCTCTGTCCCAGTTTCTTTGTGTCTGTCAGATCAGATACCACAATACCTTCTCTTGTACTGTCATTGAGAAGATTTTTCTCACAGTTGCAACTGCAAATCCGGAATCTGCATCTCCCCTGCATATCTCTCCCTGCACTGTCGAACCATCTGCAAAAGTCACCTGCAGTTCCTGCAGATTTTCCAGTTCTTCCTCATAGGTCAGGATATAAAATTGCGTCTCTGTTTCAAGAAAGACAAGACCTTCCGTATCTTCCTGCTGCAAATAAGAATTATTCAGCAAATCCTCATCCTTTGAAATTCCTCTCACGTTTACAAGAGATTTTCGGGATTTTGGGAAACCTTCAGCACTTCCCTATACATCTCCTGACGCATTGCCAGAAGACTCTTCTCCTCTTTTTCAGAAACTGAAGCGACAGATTCCCTCTCTGTTGCCTGTTCTTCAGATATCGTCTCCGCTACATCCGATCCTGTCAGTTCGATTTTCTGCTGTGTATTCTCTTCTCTGTCCGCCATAACCGGAAACACACTGGCAAAGGTTACGGCTGCGCAGCCTCCAAACAAAAAACGCCACATCCTGCTATCATAAGCAGCCTGCGCAACAGACTGCCATTCTCTTTTGGCTGTTTTTTTACCGTTTCTTTTTATAAACTGATATTCCTGTGTGTCCATTTTGTTTTTTTCATACCTGATTCTCCTGCCGCACTCCATTCAGGATAACTGCCCAGTGTCATACAAAACAGCAATCTGCCAAACAGTTACCATTCAGGTTCAATATCGCTTGTATTCAAACAAATTATATCGTAACAATCTACGCATTATTTTAACAAAAAGATATGAATTTTTTATGAATATACTATAAGTAATTTCCCACAGTACAAAAAGAAGCTCCTACTGAAACACTTATCGTATCAGCGAAACACTGCAGCTCAGGTTATTATGATGACACAAAAAACGGTTTAAATGCACATATAATAGCATTCAAACCGTTTCTTATGCGGAAGATGGGACTTGAACCCACACGACGCGCAATGCTCACAAGATCCTTAGTCTTGCTCGTCTGCCAGTTCCGACACTTCCGCTCATTGCGATGAAAAACTTACGTGAAGCACATCACTTTTAGTATAATACTATAGAGTTTTTAAAATGTCAACTATAAATTTGAAAAAAAGTGTGTGATATAAAAATTGACAATTCTGTGAAACGTGATAATACTAATTAG
>ENA-OQBG01000134-OQBG01000134.1-human-gut-metagenome-genome-assembly--contig:-NODE-134-length-17227-cov-1.983099_pt1 | contig 17227 bp, 23 predicted proteins | sample MGYA00242746_ERZ504551 | MGnify/ENA primary metagenome ERZ504551 (study PRJEB26092, sample SAMD00036289) | human gut metagenome | host: Homo sapiens | study: EMG produced TPA metagenomics assembly of... | reverse complement strand
TGCAGAAATACACACAGGGAGGGATGTAGATGAAAAGAATAAATTACATTCCTGATACTGGAGTGTGTTTCCTGATACTGACATTATTTTTGCCTGGAAGATTTTGACCGGGATGTGCCGGAAAAACGAGTTGCGGTGATCTTACCGGAATCAGGAGATAACCGGTGGAATTCACTGATTAAAGGGATGAAGCAGTCGGCGAAACTAAACAATCTTCATATGATTATCTGTAATACAGATGAAATTGAAAATGCAGAGATGGAAAAAGAAATTATAAAAGAGCAGAAGCACAACAATATAGATGCATTTATCATATGTCCGGCACCGGGAAGTGATACGAAAGACATGTTAAAAAACAGTGTGCCAAGACACCATATACACTGATCATGGAGGATGTATATTCCAAAGAAGGCGGGAATTCTGGTAATCCGGTAATCGGACCGGATTATTATAAGATAGGTTCTGAACTTGGAAAGGAGCTGGGAAAGAAGCGGCAGAAAATCGGAGTTGTCGCAAACTGGAAAGAATCAAAGTCAGATCAGGATGCGATCCGGGGATTAAAGGATTCGCTGAAAGATACCAAAAGTGAGATCGACTGGTATTGTTACCGGAAAAAAAGATCAGAATATCTATGAAAAAAGTGAGTAAAAAAGACAAAGTAGATGCAATAGTGGTTCTGGATCCACATGCATTGGAAGAACTAGGCGAGCAGTCTGATGAAGATTCATATCAGGGAGCGGACATATATGGCATTGGGAGCAGTGTAAAAGCGGTAGTGTTATTGGATAACGGAAATATCCAGGGACTGGTGGTTCCGGATGCCTATGAGATCGGATATAAAAGTGTCGGGGAAATGGCACAAAGGCTGGAACACAGATTCTACAGGCTAAAAGGCCATAAGACAGAGATAAAGGTGTTTGACAGAGATGAATTTTCACTAAATGATAATTTGGAAAGGTTCTTATATTCTTATGAGTAAAAAAGACAGAAAAAGAAGAAGTATGATAGCAGTTATCCTGCTGATCGCTTTTCTGATTACCGGATGTGAAGACAAGAGTGCAAAGACAGATCATATCATCCGGATAGGAGTTGTAACCTATACGCAGGATGATCCATTTATCAATGCTATGACGGATCAGTTAAAAGAGAATCTGAAAAAAATGGAAACAGATCATATGAAAATCATCACAACGGTAAAAAACGGCGATGATAATCAGCAGGATCAAAATGAGATCGTTGAGGAGATGATTGACGCCGGCTGTGATGTATTGTGTGTGAATCTGGTTGACAGACGGCACCATCCCGCATTATCAGGATGGCAAAACAAGAAGACATCCCAGTCCTCTTTTTTAACAGGGAACCGGTCAGGGAGGATCTGATGCAATGGGAGAAACTGTATTATATAGGATGTGACGCAGAGCAGTCCGGGATCATGCAGGGAGAAATTGTGGCGGATTATATTAAAAATCATCCGGAAGCTGATAAGAATCAGGATGGGAAGATTCAGTACATACTTCTGGAAGGAGAAGCCGGACATCAGGATGCCATCAGCAGAACAGACTATTCGGTTAAGACCTTGCTTGAACAGGGGATTCATCTTGAAAAATTGAGTTATCAGTTTGCGGACTGGAACCGTGGACAGGCTGAAAACAGGATGAGTCGTCTTATTGAGCAATATGGAGAGAAAATAGAACTGGTTATTTCCAATAATGACGAGATGGCACTGGGAGCAGTGGCAGCCTGTCAGAAGGCCAGATATGACTGTCAGGACTGGCCTGTCATATTTGGAATTGACGGTCTGGATGATGCGTTGGAGGCAATCAAGACAGGAAAAATGCAGGGAACCGTCTATAATGATAAAGAGGATCAGGCAATGGAACTGGCGAAATTATCGGTAGAGATTGTCTGTGGAAAAGACACAAATCGGAAACGCTTAAAGGAAGGCAGATATTATCTCTCCGAATATTGCCGTGTGGATAGCAGTAATGTAGATCATTTTTGAAATAATAATGAGGAAATAGAAAATGGATAACGCATGGAGAATTGCATTTTACAAAGAAACAGATCCGGTAAAAAGACTGGAGTTATTAAAAGCAAATACCGGCGACGGAGAGTCGGAGAAAGACAAATACCGGGAAACAGTTATGGATTGCAAGATATGGAAACGAACACCCGTAAAAGATGAATTTATGAGATGTCTTATGGAAATGAAATATCTGGCAGAAGGTACGACAGTGGATCTGGGAGGAAAACGGAGAAAGCAGGGAGCGAAGATAGCTGCCACTTTGGGGCTGTCAGAATCACTGCTTCAGGAAAAGTATATAAGGAAATTCTTTTGCAGGAGCTTCAGAATGTCTTTCTGAAATTCATTGAAGTCAGCAGGGGAGGAAGGGCATTTACGTCACTTGTATTTGGAATGGGACAGATGTCAGAAGAAGGAGTGACAAAAAGATTGCGCAGCAGATTAGTATGATCGCTTTTCGTGCACCGCATCTGCTTCATATGGAGAAAGAGTTTGCGCTGTTACAGGAGGCGGCGCTTGAGGCTTTCAGGCAGGTATATCCGAACAGGGAACATTTCCTGAAAAATAAAGATAGCAGGCATGTATAGTAGATAAAAAGAACAAATGTTCGGAAAACACTTGAAAACAAGAACACTTGTTTGTATAATAAAACTATGAATATAGAAATCAAAAATAGTAATTATACAACACAGGAGAAATTACAGATTCTCGCTGATGCGGCAAAATATGATGTAGCATGTACGTCAAGTGGTTCAAGCCGCCGGGGAAAGAAAGGAGAACTCGGCAATACAGAGGCATGCGGCATCTGTCACAGTTTTGCGGCGGACGGAAGATGTATTTCCCTGTTAAAAATCCTGATGACAAATCATTGTGCCTATGATTGTAAATATTGCATTAATCGTGCAAGTAACGATGTGAAACGGGCAACATTTACACCCGAAGAGATCTGTGAACTGACGATTGAGTTTTATAGGCGTAACTATATAGAAGGTCTTTTCTTAAGCTCCGGAGTTTTGAAAAATCCGACATACACGATGGAAAAGATGTGTGAGACTTTACTGCTGCTTCGCACAAAATATCATTTTAACGGATATATCCATGTGAAGACGATTCCGGGAGCTTCGGATGAACTTCTTGCCGCAGCGGGATATCTGGCCGACCGTATCAGTGTGAATCTGGAACTTCGACGGAAGAGAGTCTTCGGACTCTTGCACCGAATAAGACAATGAAGACAATCCTTAATCCTATGGGAAAGGTTCAGAATACAATTGCTGCACACCGGATGGCTATCGGAAAGACAGCATATATGGAAAGAAGCAGGGGAAATCAACTGTTAAATAACGGAATTTTTTCGGAAATATCCAAAAGGAATTATCGGGAAAGCCTGGAAGAAAAAAGGAAGACAGACAGACTGTCGGATGGAAAGGACGGAACTTTGCCTTCTCAAAAAGAAATGGGGAGAGTGGATGGACTCCTTACATGGGACAATGCATATCAGTTAGCACCCCGTGATATGTCAAGATTAAAGCGTAATTTTGCACCTGCCGGGCAGAGTACACAGATGATCATTGGTGCGATGGGGGAAAGTGACTATACATTATTGCAGACGACCCAGCAGTTGTATCAGGGCTTTGATCTGAAACGAGTGTTTTACTCAGCATATATTCCGCTGAATGAGGATGATGCATTGCCGGGGCTTGGAACACCGACACCGCTTTTGCGTGAACACCGCCTCTATCAGGCAGATTGGCTGCTTAGAGTTTATGGATTCCAGGCAGATGAATTATTGTCGGAAGAAAAGCCGGATTTCAATGAACTGATCGATCCAAAGTGCGACTGGGCATTACGCCATCTCGAACAATTTCCCGTGGAAGTAGAGACTGCAAGTTATGCAAGACTGCTTCGGGTACCGGGAATCGGTCCCAAATCCGCCAGCCGGATCACATATGCAAGACGGTATGGAAGAATGGATTTTGCAAGCTTAAAGAAGATGGGTGTGGTACTTAAGCGGGCGCATTATTTTATTACCTGTGGGGGAAAACAGATGTATCATACACCGGTTGAAGCATCGTATATTATGAGACAACTGGTGAGTGTAGATAAGAAAGATGTATGGAATATAGAACATTCCAATGAATCTTATGTGCAATTGTCATTGGCGGACTTTGGGATTGGGTAGGAAATTATGAAGATATATACTTGTAAGGATCGTCTGGAGGACATTATGACCTGTATCTATGATGCCTGGTCAGAAGCATTACGGATCGGTCATGATCAGATACAATTAAAGAAAGAACCGATATTACAGCAGACAATGTTTGATGAATATGTCCATGTAGACGGGGATAATGTGAAAGCAGAAAAAGTAATCCGTTCCGTTCGCAGGGATATTTCCGATGAAGCATATCTGGATGTATATTATGCAACCCTTTCTGCGGAGGAAGATGCGTTACAAGCAATTTATAATTTCCTGCGTGTCGGATTTGCAGTGGGAAGTAAGGTACTGGAACAGTATTCGAATCCTCATGTGATGCGCATGTTGGAACTTCGGCGGAAAGTCGGTAATGAAAGCCATCATTTTAATGAATTTGCACGATTCCAGTCGCTGGGCAGAAAGGTCTATGTCAGTCATCTGGAACCCAAAAGTGATGTGATCATGCTGGTTGGCAGACATTTTGCGGACCGGATGCCGTCAGAACATTGGATGATCATAGATGATAACCGGAAAACTGCATGCGTACATCCAAAAGACGGAACAAACTATCTGCGTTATCTGACGGATGACGAATTTGAGTCACTTCGTAAAACAGAACAGTATGAAGATGAATATACAGAGATGTGGAAGACGTTTTTTCAGGCAGTTGCGATCAAAGAGAGGGAGAATTATGTGTGTCAGCGGAATTTGTTCCCAATCTGGAAGAGGAAGCATGCGGTGGAATTCAGAACGCCAAGGATATGAGTCATAAAAACTTGCGAATCCTGAAAGAAATATCTGTCAGGAAGAGAATCATTGAAAGGGGAACAAATCAATGCAGCAAAATTTAAAAGTGTTAATGTTAAATGGAAGTCCACGGGCTAATGGCAATACATCTGTTGCATTAAAAGAAATGGAACAGGTATTTAAAGATAACGGAATCAAGACAGAGATCATACTGGTCGGCAATAAAGATATTCGAGGCTGTATCGCCTGTGGTTCCTGCTATGAGAAAGGCAAATGTGTATTCAACGATATGGTAAATGAACTGGCACTAAAGTTTGAAGAAGCCGATGGACTTGTCGTTGCAAGCCCGGTATATTATGCGTCAGCAAATGCGACACTGATTGCTTGTCTTGATCGTTTGTTCTACAGCAGTCATTTTGACAAGACGATGAAAGTCGGAGCAAGTGTTGTATGTGCGAGACGCGGTGGTTGTTCAGCAACATTTGATGAATTGAACAAGTATTTTACAATCTCCGGAATGCCGGTTGCATCAAGCCAGTATTGGAACAGCATTCATGGACGTATGCCGGGTGAGTCAGAGCAGGACGGAGAAGGAAAACAGACGATGCGTACACTTGCAAGAAATATGACATTCTTGATGAAGAGTATTGCGCTTGGAAAAGAACAGTTCGGATTACCGGAAAAGGAAGAACGAATTGCGACACATTTTATACGGTAATGGGATTGGAGAAAAGCAAATGACAGATACACATATTTCAGAAAGATATGAATTTAGAAACATAAAACAGAACGAAGCAGAAGAAGCAGCAGAGATTGAAAGAATCTGCTTTCCACCGAATGAAGCCTGTTCTAAGAAGCATATGAAAGACCGTGTTGACGGAATTGCAGATTTATTTCTGGTAGCGATTGATAAAGAAAATGGAAAGATGGCAGGTTTTTTAAACGGACTTGCAACGGATGATGAGATATTAAAGGACGAGTTCTTTACAGATGCCAGTCTGCATAACCCGGAAGGCAAGAATATCATGCTTCTGGGACTGGACGTACTGCCGGAATACCGCAGTCAGGGACTTGCAAGAGAACTGGTACGCCGGTATCTCGAAAGAGAATGGGGAAGAGGAAGAAAAGAGATTATCCTTACCTGCCTGGAATCGAAGGTAGCGATGTATGAGAAATCGGATTTAGAGATAAAGGAATCGCACAGTCAACCTGGGGCGGGGAAGAATGGCATGAGATGAGTGTAAGCATTTAAAAAGGAGTGGGACATTGACGTCCCACTCCTTTTGATATAAACTATTATCTATATGTCTATAGTAAAATATAGACATTATATTATAGTTAAAAAGTGAGGAGAGTACATACGAATGAAGAGTTTTTATGAGTGGTACAGAAAACACATCACCGGTGCGATTTTTATCGGACTGATCCTCGGAATCCTGACCGGACTGTTTTTGGCGGAACGGTTTAAAGTGGTTCTGACTGCAACAAGTGTATTGGGAAGCATCTATATGAGCGCATTGAATATGATGATCTTCCCGCTGGTATTCTGTTCGATCGTGATGGGTATTGCAAGCATCGGAAGTGCCAGGACGACAGGTAAGATCACAGGAGCGGCAATGCTGTTCTTCCTGTGCACCACAGCATTGGCAAGTTTTGTCGGGCTGATCATTCCGAGAATGATCCGTCTTGGAAAAGGCGTCAGCTTTAAGATGGCTACATCTGATATTCAGGCAACAAAGATGGACAGTATTTTAGATACAGTGAAAGGACTGATCCCATCCAATCCGGTGTCTGCATTTGCAGAGGGTAATATGCTGCAGGTGCTGGTATTTGCACTGATCATGGGCTTCACATTGATCGCGATCGGAGAAAAAGGGAAAGCCGTTATTAAAGGTAATTGATTCATGCAACGAAGCATGCCTGAAGATTATCAGTACGGTTATGTATTTCACACCGATCGGAGTATTCTGTACGATCGTTCCCGTCGTAGAGGCAAATGGAAACAAAGACGATCATATCACTGGCTACACAGCTGATTATCTTATATGTTGCGTTCTTTGGATTTGCATTTGTTGTATATGGCGGTGCAGTAGCATTCTCGGAAAGACAAGTTCGGTGAAGTTCTTCAAAGCGATCATGCCGGCAGCACTGAATGCATTTGGTACATGCTCAAGTTCAGCAACTATTCCGCTGAGTAAAAGATGTGTTGAAGACGAACTGGGTGTACCGAATCAGATATCCAGTATCACGATTCCGCTTGGTGCAACGGTTAATATGGATGCCGTATCAATCCTGATGTCGTTTATGATCATGTTTTTTGCAAATGCATGTGGCGTACATGTCAGTATTCCGATGATGATCATCATCCTTCTGGCAAATGTTCTTCTGTCAGTCGGAACACCGGGAATCCCGGGAGGAGCAATCGCATCGTTTGCGGCACTTGCAACAATGGCAGGACTTCCGGCCGGAGTCATGGGTGTGTATATCAGCATCAATACATTATGTGACATGGGTGCAACCTGTGTGAATGTAATCGGTGATATGGCCGGATGTGTCGTACTGAAAGAGAAGATTGAGATTGAAAAATAAAATGAAAACCTCAGAAAAACAAAATATATTAACAAGAACCTGGGTGGTTGCGGCTCTGGCATGTGTCTGCTGCATCTTATGGGGCAGCGCAATTCCCGTGATCAAGACAGGCTACCGGATCCTGGCAGTCGATTCAGCGGACACCGCAAGTCAGATTGTCTTCGCCGGTATCCGGTTCGCATTGGCTGGAATTCTGGTGTTAGTATTTGCATCTATCCGTGAAAAACATATGGTACTTCCGGATGGAAAAGTATTCCGCTATGCGATTCCTGTCTGTTTTGCGCAGACCTTTGTCCAGTACTTTTTCTTCTACATCGGAGTGGCACATACATCCGGTGTAAAAGGCGGAATTATCACTGGTCTTGGAAATTTTATCGCAATTTTAATGGCATGTCTGATAGTAAGAAATGAAAAGATGACAGGCAGAAAATTTGCCGGCTGTGTTCTCGGATTTGCAGGAGTTGTGATCATCAACATGGCAGGCGGTTCTATGGATATGGGATTCAGACTGACGGGAGAAGGCTTTGTGCTGATCGCACAGTTGTCCTATGGAGCATCGACCGTATTGATCAATATTTTTTCCCAAAAAGTATCACCGGTTATATTAAGCGGATGTCAATTCTTCATGGGTGGAGTCTTGCTGTTTGTAGTAGGAATCCTCATGGGTGGACATCTGGATCACATGTCTGTTGCAGGAGCGGTATTGATCCTGTATCTGGCGATGGTATCGGCTGTAGCGTATACACTCTGGTCAGTTCTGCTGGCACATAATGAAGTGTCAAAAGTAGCAATCTTTGGATTTGTCAATCCGCTTTGCAGTGTGGTGTTATCGGCACTGGTTCTTGGAGAAGTAAGCCAGGCATTCAATGTGAGAAGTCTGATCGCACTGATTCTGGTATGTGTGGGAATTTATATTGTGAATTATAAAATAAAAGTAGATTTCAGGGCACATCTTAAAAAAACGTAATGAAATGTGAATAAAGCAAGAGGCTGATAAGTTCTTTCTAAAAAGAATTTTTACAGCCTCTTTTGCATGTCAGCGATATAGAGTTTACAATTTCCCTTCCGGAATCTTACTGATAATCGTTTTATAAATTCTGATCAAAAATGCCATAGACACAATAAATGATATCACTTCCGCAATCGGGAAAGACCACCATACAACGTGCAGTCCGCCGATCTTAGACAGGATATAAGCAGCAGGGATCAGTACAATCAGCTGACGCATGATAGATACGATCATGCTGAATACTGCTTTGCCGAGTGCCTGGAATACGGTACCGGCAATGATACAGAACCATGCGAGCAGGTAGTGGATACCGATGATACGAAGTGCCGGAACACCAATCTTCAGCATGTCAGCAGATGCATTGAACATTCCAAGCAATACCTGGGGGATACCTTCAAAACAGAGGAATCCGATAAAAGTAAGGCAGAATGCAGTTGTCAGACTGATCCGAATCGTCTGGATCATACGTTTTCTCTGCTGCGCACCGTAGTTGTAGGCAATGATCGGTGTGATACCATTATTCAATCCGAATACCGGCATGAAGAAGAAGCTTTGAAGCTTAAAGTATACACCGAATACGGCAGTTGCAGTAGAAGAAAATTCGATCAGGATGCGGTTCATCGAATAGGTCATGATCGATCCGATAGACTGCATAATAATAGATGGAATACCAACTGCGTAAATGTGTCCGATCAGGCTTATGTCCGGACGGAATCCTTTAAAGCTTAAGGATACTTCATGGTTATATTTGTGATTGCAGGTTCCGGCTACGATGCCGGCTACGCACTGTCCGATGACGGTGGCAACGGCAGCTCCGGTTACCCCCATCTTCGGGAATCCGAGAAGTCCGAAGATCATAATCGGGTCAAGGATGATATTGGTGATGGCACCGCATAACTGAGAAGTCATACTGAAGATTGTTCTTCCGGTGGAAGTCAGTAATCGTTCAAAGAAAATCTGTGTAAACAAACCAAAAGAAAAGATCATAACTGTACTCAGGTAATCAATTCCAAGATTCATGATCTCGACATCTGCATTTCCAATCTGGCTTGCATAGAACGGTTTTACAATCGTAAAGCCAAGGATTAAAAATACAATGTAACTGATGGCATAGATAAATGCTGCATTATCAGCAACCTTATTCGCTTTTTTAAAGTTGCGCTCTCCCAGGGACTTGGAAAGGAGTGCGTTCATGCCGACACCGGTACCGGTAGCTACCGCAATCAGAAGTGTCTGAAGCGGAAAAGCTAATGAAACGGCAGTCAGCGCATTTTCCGATAATTTGGCTACGAAGATACTGTCAACGATGTTATAAAGTGCCTGTACCAACATGGAAATCATCATTGGCAGGGACATGTTAAATACTAATTTTCCGACGGGCATGGTCCCCATCTTGTTTTCTGCTATGGGAGCAGATGATTGATTTTTACTCATAAATCTCTTTCCTCCACAGTGACGCCGGCAAACCAGAGCGCCTGTTCATACAATTCATTCTGTTCTGTTATCAGACCCAAAAATATATATTAACAATGAATGCAGAAAGGATTCAATTATTTGAATGCTGGATTGGACGATATTCGTAGCTCGGTTTGAAATCCTTCTTATCATATAACGTATCATAATATTGAAAGATACGATCCATTACTTTGAAATCTGTGTCTCATCTGGTTCATACAGAATGAGCAGATACTGCATGGAACTGTAGCGGATACAGATGTCTACCTTGCGGATTTTTTCATGAATGGCTGTTCCATACATAATTCCCGATAATCAAGGTTCAGATCACCATTGTAACGGCCGCTTTCACTCAGAGCATGGGCAATTAACTCCAGATCTTTGCCGGTCACCTCATTTTCGGAAAAATCCAGTTCCATCTGCTGATAGAAGAAGAATCCTTGCTTTCCGTTTTGTTTTACATGATAGAGTGCTTTATCGGCTTTGGAGTAGCAATCTTCAAAAGGTTCGCCCTTTGTACTCAGATATAATCCCGCGGAGATAGAAGCATATTGAATCTCAGGAATGAAGAGCAGGAACTCATCGCCACCGAGACGGCATACAACAGAATTCTGCGAGGCTTCCGTAAGAAGCGTACCGAGAACTTTCAGTGCTCCTGGAAGTACGATGTGATTACAGTTCAAAAAAGTCTTTGATCTGATTCAGAATAATATCCATCAGCCGCATGCGCGCCTCAATGCCGGCCCATGCGATATGTGGTGTAATTAACAATTTGCGGCTGTCTTTGATCTGAAAAAGTGGATTCTGCTCACTCATCGGCTCCTGGCATAAGACATCCAGACCGGCGGCAGCAATCTCATCCGTTATCAAAGCATCATATAAGTCCTGCTCTACAACGATCGGTCCACGTCCGAGATTCAAAAAGATGCAGGATTTTTTCATCTTTGCAAATGCATCTTTATCCAGAAGATTTTCAGTATATTCATTCAGGGGAGCATGGACAGAGATGATATCTGAAGTAGTAAGCAGTGTATCAAGATCAACCTGAGTGTATCCGTTCTGGGCAGGTTGTCCGGAAGCAGAATAATAGATTACATGAGCGCCAAACGCCTCTGCAATCTGGGCAACACGGCGTCCGATAGCACCAAGCCCGATGATGCCCCATGTCTTGCCGTTAAGTTCTGAAAAATGTTCTGAAAAATGAGTAAAACAGGTGTCATTGATATAATTTCCATTTTTACATAATCGTCATAATAACGCAGCTTTTCAAGAAGATAGAAAAGCATGGCAAATGTATGCTGGGTTACTGTTTCGGTGGAATATCCGGCAACATTGCGCCAGGCAATGCCGCGGGAAGCCAGATAGTCTTTATCCAGATTATTGGTTCCGGTAGCAGTAACACAGACAAGCTTCAGATGCGCTGCGGTAGGGATTGTCTGTTCGTTAACAGGAACTTTATTGATAATCAGAACGTCTGCGTCCTTGACCCGTTCAGGTGCTTCTTCCGGTGTGGTAAAGTCGTATCTGGTGACCTCCCCAAGTGCGTCGAATCCGGAAAGGTCAATATCATCACCGATTGTTTTTGCGTCTAAAAATACAATTTTCATAATAAGTTCATCCTTTCATAATGAAATCACTGCTTTACCGGATACAGATATATACCATATAGGCAGCATATAAGATAAGCATGATGATTCCTTCCCTGCGGTTGAGTTCTTTTGAAGTCCATGCAAAGATCAGAGTTATCGCACTGATCACGATCAGGACAGCAATGTCGATCATGTTATCCCAGGCGAAAGCCACCGGACTGATTGCTGCGGCAACACCGAGCACAAGAAGAATGTTAAAGATATTGGAACCAATGACATTTCCGAGTGCCATATCGACTTCATCTTTTCTGGCGGCAACAATAGAGGTAACAAGTTCCGGAAGGCTTGTACCCATGGCAATAATGGTAAGTCCGATCAATGTCTGGCTGAGTCCCAGGCGGACTGCAATCGCAGAGGCTCCATCGACGACAAAATCACCGCCGTACTTGATTGCGATCATACCTCCAAGAATGAAAATGAGACATTTCCATGCTGGAAGGAGATTGATATGTGAGGTAACCTGTTCAAATCTCTTCTTCAGAAAGAGAGATTCTTTCTTCCTGCATAGAAGAAATAGCATCAGGTGTTGTTGTACGGCGTGCTCTTTTGACTGAGCGGATCATCCAGAGCAGATATCCGGTAAATATTATAAGAAAGAGAATTCCATCGATTCGTCCGAGTGTCATACCCAGATATCCAAGCAGCAGTAAAAGTCCTGCACAGAAGATAGATAATGGGAATTCTTTCTGTAAAGTACTTTTCTGAACGGCAAGCGGAACAAATAAAGTACAGACACCGCATACTACCAGCAGATTAAAAATATTAGAGCCAACCGCATTGCTGATGGCAAGGGAATTATTGCCGGTCAGGGAAGCAGTTACACTGACTGCACATTCCGGAAGGCTGGTACCCATGGCTACGATGGTCATACCGATGATCATGGAAGGGATCCGGAGCCGCTTTGCTACGGCAGAGCTGCCTTCTACAAAGAAGTCGGCACCTTTGATCAACAGGACAAATCCGACGATTAATATAATGAGTGATTTTAATAATTGCATGTGATGCTCCTTTTTTTTCATCTTTAAATAGATATTAACAGCCGGCAAAGGCTGTCTCCTTGTAATTGTACCATAAAATCAAACAAAGAAGAAACAAGTGCCAGTGTTAATGTATATAAATTATTCTTTCCAAACGCACGGATTTATTGTATATTATTATAAAATAAAACAAGAAGGAGAAATACAAGTATGTTAAGTATGGTTATTGACAGCATCAGTTCATTCATGTACAGTAAATTGCTGGTCATTATGTTAATCGGAACTGGTGTGTATTTTACGATCCGGACGAAATTTCTGCAGGTGCGGCTGTTTCACAGCGCCTGCAAAGCGGTAATGGAGAAACCGGATGATGAAGATGCAGTCTCTTCTTTTCAGGCACTGATGGTCTCCACTGCATCGAGAGTTGGAACAGGAAATATCGTAGGCGTATCGTCTGCAATCTGTATCGGAGGATTTGGAGCAGTATTCTGGATGTGGGTGATCGCAATTATTGGAGGCGCATCTGCGTTCGTGGAGAGTACACTGGCGCAGATTTATAAGAAAAAGGGTGAGGATGGAACATGTTACGGAGGACCGGCGTATTACATAGAGGCTGCACTTCGGTGCAGACCGCTGGCAATTGCATTCTGTATTGCCATGATCGCGACATATGCATTTGGATTTAATATGCTGGCATCTTATAACCTGCAGTCTACATTTGCTGGATTTTCTTTTTATCATGCAGATGTGACACCGTGGATCATCGGAGGGATTCTGGCAGTTCTGACAGGATGGTGTCTGCTGGGCGGCGGTTCACGTATTGTAAAAGTAACTTCGACGCTGGTACCGGTTATGGGTGTGGCATATATTGTGGTGGCTTTGATCGTGGTTGTGATCAATATCAGATATATTCCAGATGTGTTTGCAAGGATTTTCAGGGAAGCATTTGACTTTCAGGCAATCTTTGGTGCATTTGCCGGATCTGCCATGATGCAGGGAATCCGCCGGGGATTATATTCAAATGAAGCGGGGATTGGTTCTGCACCAAATGCGGCTGCATCGGCAAATGTCACGCACCCGGTCAAGCAGGGACTGGTTCAGATGTTATCGGTGTTCATTGATACCTTATTATTATGTACGGCAACTGCTATGATGTGTATGTCATCCGGGGTAGCCCCGTCGGGAAGCATTGCAAGGAGCGCCATGGGTACAGGCTGCATTGCAGGAATCACTCGGAACGTTGGTCCTGTATTTATTACGGTGTCTATGGTATTATTTGCATTTACAACACTGCTCGGCAATTGCTTTTACTGCGATAATCTGCTGACATATATTCATAAGAGTCAGCCTGGGCAGCATTTTATGATGGCATTCCGTGTGGTATGTGCGCTTGTTGTATTCATGGGAGCCGGAATGGAGATGTCCATGCTCTGGAATATCTCAGATGTGTTAATGGGAGTGATGGCGATCATTAATATTCCGGTGATCATCCTCTTATCAAATACGGCACTGAAAGCACTCGGTGATTATGAAAAACAGTTGAAAAAGGGTATGAATCCGATATTTAAGAGTACGGATATCGGAATGAAAGAGAAACTGGATTGCTGGAAGTAGAGGAGGTGACATCTATGTATTATGTACCGGACGGAACAAAGGAATGCGGATATTATGAATGTAAGAAATGTGGGAACCGATTTCTATCCCTGCAGACGATGAAACGGATTCCTTGTCCGGACTGCGAGCAGGAGATTGATTACGAGATCGGACCGGATGAATCTCTGGAAGATGTGCTGGATACGGCAGAACTTCTTCAGAAGATCGAAGGCACAGAAGAGGTTGCGAAGATGGATGCACTTCTGAGTCTGGCGATTACTGGCGGGGATTGTAATTGGATTTAATTGGAATTTCATTTATTAACTGGGAAGCGACCTCTCAGTCCTTGAAGGAAACAATAGATAAGGCTTCTTGTTCAGGTTCCATACCATAAGAAACACTAAGAGAGTCAGAATCACCTAAAAGCAAAGGAACTACGCTCAAACTCGGCGTTCGCCTCAAACACGTTCGCTTCGTTCCTTTAACGGTGATTCTGACTCTCTAACTACTACTGAATTAACTCTTCCGCATGTTTAAGCGCGGCTGATATATTTGGACAGAAATTCTCACCTCCAACCAAATCTACGAATCCGGATTTTTTCATAACCTTCAGAGGCTGTTTATTCACATGTGAGAATACCAGCGTAATTCCTTTATTTTCACACACCTTTGTAAGATTGAATAATGCGTTCATAGCAGTACTGTCAATCGCAGGAACACTTCGCATACGAAGAACCAGACAGCGTGTAAAGTCTTTGACAGCAATGTGCTCGATCGCGTCAGCAGCGCCGAAGAATAATGGTCCGGTGATTTCGTAGACACGGATCTGCAGTGGCAGTTTCTTCAGTTGTTCATCAACATCCGGGGTGTCATCATCTACATAGACCCAGCTGTCTACATGAGTTTCCTCGCTCATACGTTTGATGAAGAGGAGACATGCAAGTACCATACCGATCTCAATCGCAACCACCAGATCGAACAGGATGGTCAGAAGGAATGTGGTGAACAGTACAATGATGTCGCTCTTCGGAGCGGTCCGCACCAGATGGGTGAATGTACGCCACTGGCACATATTATAGGCAACGATGAACAGGATTGCTGCAATAGTCGGCATCGGGATCATTCCGGCAAATGGCATTAGGACAACAAGTACGATGACCAGTGTAATGGAGTGGACCATTCCGGCAACGGGTGTACGTCCGCCGTTTTTGATATTGGCAGCAGTTCTTGCAATTGCACCTGTGGCAGGGATTCCTCCAAATAAAGCAGAAGCGATATTACCTGCCCCCTGTGCAATCAGTTCCATGTCGGAGCGGTGTTTCCCGTTGATCATTCCGTCTGCAACAACGCAGGAAAGAAGTGATTCGATGGCAGCAAGTACAGCAATGGTAAATGCATTTGGAATTGCATTCTGGACAATCGGCACATTAACCTCCGGCAGATGGAACGAAGGAAGGGAATTGCTGATCGTGTAAAGATTTCCAATCGTGGAGACCTTAAGCGGCAGGAATTGTACCATCAGGATTCCGGCAATAACGGCGATCAGCGATCCCGGAATCTTTTTTAAGAGCATCGGTGAGATGATCAGGATCGCAAGACTTACGATTCCGACGATTAAGGCATCTGTGTTTATTGTAGAGATATTTTCTGTAAATGCCTTGAATTTTTCGACCGTTTCGATTGGTTTTACGCCGTCGGGATAAGTTACGCCGAAGAAATCTTTCAATTGCCCGATCACGATCGTAACTGCAATTCCCGAAGTGAAGCCCGTGGTGATCGTATATGGAATGAATTTGATCAGGCTTCCAAAATGGCAGAGTCCCATCAGGATCAGAAAGATACCTGCAAGGATAGTTGAAATCACAAGTCCGTCTAACCCGTCTTTTGCAACGATACCTGCAACGATAGTTGCAAATGCAGCAGTAGGTCCGGCAATCTGGACACTGCTTCCGCCAAGTGCAGAGATGACAAATCCTGCAACAATCGCAGTGAAGATTCCGGCTTCCGGTCCGACACCAGATGCGAGTGCAAGTGCAATGGACAGCGGAAGTGCAATGATCGCGACAATGATTCCTGCGGTCACATCTTTTACAAACTGGGCACGGTCGTAAGATTTCAGTGAAGTCAGTAACATTGGTTTTAATGAGTTCATGTGTTGATTTTACCCTCTCTCTCTTTTTTATTCCTCTAATCTATAAAAACAACAATTCAGTATAACATAGGAAGCAATTTGCAAAAACCGGGAACTGAGATGTTATATTTATGTACAATTCCGGAAAAGTAAAATCTCCGGAAACATTATGTTAGATTAAGGAAAAGTATCGGGGAAAAGCTTGAAATTCATATTCTGAGCGTTTATAATATGTTGCGGGCAGTTATATGCCGCACAAAATAGTTAGAAAATAAATAATAAAATTCAAAGAAAAAGGCAGGTGAACAGAATGGACGGTTGCGATAGTCATGGGCGAAGTAGCAGCATAGGATGGGAACAAAAAAGTTTATTAAGCAACAGTCGGTTCTGTTGGATGTAAGTATCGCTGCGATATACATTATATATTTCTTTTATTTCTTATCCTATTTCCCAATGAGTATGACAAGTGAATAGTAGCAGTCGTTGATGGAGGATATGATCGTTACATATCCTGCAGTGTATTTGTGGTGAAGAAAACCGGGCAATCTGTGCCATGGTTATATTTCACGTGAGGAAAAAGGGTAGGAGGTAAAGGTATGGAAAATAAAGATTACACAGTTGAAATACTGGAAATCATCAGAAGCAATACATCACCGGGGATTATGAGAAGCAGACTGGAAGATTATCATGCGAATGACCTTGCTGAAGTATTTCCGCAGCTGAAGATCTCCGAAAGAAGAAAAATCTGTAGAATTCTAGATCTGGACATGCTTTCAGACATCTTTGAGCATATTGATGAACAGGCAGCAGCCGAATATCTGGATGAGATGGATATCAAGAAAGCAGCAGCAATCCTGTCT
>ENA-OQBG01000133-OQBG01000133.1-human-gut-metagenome-genome-assembly--contig:-NODE-133-length-17373-cov-4.597994_pt1 | contig 17373 bp, 21 predicted proteins | sample MGYA00242746_ERZ504551 | MGnify/ENA primary metagenome ERZ504551 (study PRJEB26092, sample SAMD00036289) | human gut metagenome | host: Homo sapiens | study: EMG produced TPA metagenomics assembly of... | reverse complement strand
CCACTGCACCACCAAGAGCCGTCATTTAGTCCTCAAGGCCGTAAAACTCTTCGTTGGGGATGCGACTTACGAGGGCCGCAAGGGCGCTTTCGATCGTTTCTCCCCCATACAGGAGCTTTTCGAGTGCGAAGGTGAGGGGAACATCGACGCCCTTGCTACGGGCGAGCTCGCTGACGCTGCGCGCTGCGGCAGCGCCCTCCACCACCATGCGGCGGCGGTCCTGGTACTCCTTGAGTGTCTCGCCGTGGGCGAACGCTTCACCGAACGTGCGGTTGCGGGAGTGCTGGGACGTGCAGGTCACGATGAGGTCCCCCATACCCGCCAAGCCCATGCAGGTCATCGCCTCACCGCCGCAGGCGTGTACCAAGCGGCTGATCTCGGCCAGCCCGCGCGTCATGATGAGCGCGAGCGCGTTGTCGCCCATGCCGGATCCAGCGGCGATACCGCAGATGATGGCCATGACGTTCTTCATGGCACCGCACAACTCCACGCCCACCATGTCCGAGGAGAGGTACACACGAAAAGACGGGCTTAAAGTGAGTTCCTTGAAGAATTCCCCTATCTCGGTGCTCTCGCAGGCAATCGTCGAGGCGGAAAGGGCACCGCGGCAGATCTCCTCCGCATGGTTAGGGCCGGAAAGGGCCGCGATTCGCTCGGGATGGCCGATCTCACTGGCGATGACGTCGCTCATGAGCAGTCCGCTGCCCAGCTCGATACCCTTAGCGAGACAGAGCACGGGAAGCGCATCGGATATGAAGGGCGCGCAGTCGCGGGCAACGCCGCGCAGGAACGCAGACGGCACGGCGAAGATGGCCGCATCCGCACCTGCAAGTGCCTCATCATGTGAGTTCGTGGCCGTGACCGTCTCGGGCAGCTTGAAGTCCTTGAGGAAGCACTCATTCGTATGGCGCTCGTTGATCTCGGTCACGGGGTCCAGGTCGTAGGACCACATGGTGACGGAGTTGCCATTCGAGGCAACGAGCCCCGCCATGGCAGTGCCCCATGAGCCTGTTCCAATTAGTGCAATGTGCATGTCACTCATCCATCTTGTCGACGCGTTTGCTTAGTGAGAGCTTCGATTCCCTACCACTCATGAGCTTCTTGATATTGCCGCGGTGGGCCCATACGACGAGAAGCCCGAGGAATCCCATAATGAGTTTGAAGGTAAGGGAGGCCTGGGGGAAGAGCATGCACGCCGTGACGCCGACGAGAGCGGCCGTGGCAATCGAGCCGACACTCACGAATTTAGTGATGGCGACGAGGACGATGAAAATGCCTAAGTGAAGCAGCGCCCAAGGCACGTTGATCGCAAACAGCACACCGACCCCCGTGGCGATTGACTTGCCGCCCTTGAAGTGCAAGTAGAAGCTGAACATGTGGCCGATGACGCACGAGAGGGCGAGCACGGCAATAACGTAGTCATGCGAGCCGCCCGGGTAGAACGCCGCGCGCTCGACGCCGAATGGCCCGAGCACTCCCGAAAGCGGGATGAGCGACAGGTTGACACAGATGACGCCCTTCAAGACATCACACAAAAGGGTGAGCACGGCAACCTTGGGACCGCCCGCGCGGAGGGCATTCGTCGTACCGATGTTGCCCGAACCAACCTTCTGCAGGTCAACGTGGGCAAGACTCTTTGCGAAAATCTTACCGAAGGGGATGCCGCAGAGAGCGTAGTTAAGCAGACAGCAGAACCCGAGGAATAGCCACGGGTGAATGGGGACGCCTGCCATCTGCTACTCCTTGTCCTTGTCGCTCTTCTTGGCGCGGAATCGCAGGCGGATCGGCGTGCCCTTGAAATCAAAGGTCGCGCGCATGCGGTTCTCGATGTAGCGCTTGTAGTTGTCGCTCACGAGATCCGTATGGTTGACAAAGAAGGTGAACGCCGGGGGCTTCTCGCCGGTCTGCGTGACGTAATGCATCTTGAGGCGGCGTTTGCCGTCGGAGACGGTGTGGCCAAACTCACGCATATCGGTGAGCAGACGATTGAGTTGCGAGGTGGTGATATGAGAGGCACGGCGCTCGGCGGCGGCGTCGACCATGTCCCAGATCTTGTGGACGGAGCGACCCGTGAGGGCGGAGATGCGCAGGTACTCGGCCCACGGTGCCATGGTGAGACGACGATTGACCGTCTCCATGACGGCCTCGCGCTCATAGTCGTCCTTGAGCAGATCCCACTTGTTCAGAAGCACCACGAGGGCGCACCCGCGTTCGATGGCAAGATTAGCGACCTTCTGGTCCTGCTCGGTGACGCCCGTGGAGGCGTCGACGACGAGCAGCGCGACGTCGGCGCGATCGATGGCACGCAGACCGCGCACCATGGAGTAGTACTCGATGTTCTCGTAAACGGTGCTCTTCTTGCGGATGCCGGCGGTATCGACCATGCGATAGCGCTTGCCATCGCGTTCGACCACCGTGTCGATGGCGTCACGCGTGGTGCCTGCGACGTTGCTCACGATGGAGCGGTCGTTGCCGATCATCTTGTTGAACAGCGAGGACTTGCCGGCGTTCGGGCGGCCTATGATGGCGACGCGCAGGGTGTCGGGCTCCGTGTCCTCATCACCCGTGTCCTCGGGCAGTAGGGCGACGACCTCGTCGAGCAGGTCACCCGTGCCATGGCCATGCAGGGCGGACACGGCGACCGGGTCGCCCACGCCCAAAGAGTAGAACTCCCACAGATTGTCGTTCTCTCGAGCGGGATTGTCGAGTTTGTTTACGAGCAGGAACGTGGGCTTCTTGAGCTTGCGCACCATGCGCGCGACGCTCTCATCCTCTTCAGTGACGCCAATGGAGCCATCAACGACGAACAGGATGACGGCAGCCTCCTCGGCGGCGGCGAGGGCCTGGTCACGGATGGAGGTGGCAAAGACGTCGTCGCTCTTCATGGGCTCAATGCCGCCGGTATCGACGAGCATGAACTCGCGGCCATTCCAATCGGCCACGTGATAGCTGCGGTCGCGCGTCACGCCACGGCTCTGGTGAACAATGGCGTCGGAGGTCTGGGCGATACGGTTGACGAGCGTCGACTTGCCCACGTTCGGGCGGCCGACGATCGCGACGATAGGTCGGGACATACGTACTCCTTGAGTAGTCAGAACTGCAAGAATCTTACCATGCGCTCGGTACGGGCACGCACGCCAGCGGCCTGGACATAATCTCTTCGGGTGTGGCTCCGCTTCGCTCCACAAAACACCCTACGAGAATATGTCCAGGCCTCAGGGCTTTGAGCCCCTACTTTCGCTCGCGTTGAATACAAGTCTTGGTGAACCGTAGACGTATCGAAGCTGACATTCCATCCCACCCCCCGCGCTCGCACCCATATCATCCCGTGCTCAAACAGCGCTTCGCGAACTGCGCGCGGGACGATATGGGTGCTAGCGCGGGCTACGACAAACGATACGCAGTTCCGCACGAGCCGAAGGGTCCTGGGGACCCTTCGTGCGAGCCAGGATTGTCCGAGCACGGGATGATATGCCAGCCGGCAGCGGAACGGTGGGTTAGAGCAGCGTATCGAGCATGAGGTTCGGCGCGGGGGTGGCGTAGCGGACGATGGCTCCGCGGGCGATGAGCTCTTCGGTGACGCTCTCGCGGCTTTGTCCGTCGAGGGTGAGTCCGTCGTAGTTGAACATCACGTTGGGGATGAGGACCTCGATGTTGGAGAGGTCCCTCGGTAGCTGTCCGAGTAGGTCGCACGCACAGATGAGACCCGTCACGTTGACGTTGCCGCCGAAGTATTCGTTCTTGATGGCGTGCGTACTCATCAGGCCGGCGGGAGTAAAGAGTCGGCAGAACTCGTCGAAGGTGCTTTGAGCCGCCTCTCCGCAGGTGATGAGGACGCGTTTGTCCGCTGAAATCAGTCTCTCCCCCGCCCTCGCTATGTCTTCAGGTCGGCTTCTCCTCAGCTCCTCAACCTCATCGAGGAAGCTCCTCAGCATGCCGATGCCATCGTAGAACTGCGGGAACCCGTCGTAGGTCTCTGCGGGCGGTACGGGAAGTTCGGCGTCGATGTAGAACTCATCGGCGAGTTGGAACACCGTGTTGCCGCGCGTAGCGCGGGCGCGCTCCTGAAACGGCTCAAGCATGTGGACCACGGCGCGCGACGCCTCGACGTCATCGGAGTAGGAAGCGGTAAAGCGATGCTGATGTTTGGTAAATCCCAGGGGCACGATTGCCAGACTCGTGATGCCGGGGCGCGCCTCAACATAATCGAGGGTGGCCAAGAGCTCTTCGCCATCGTTGATGCCGGGACACAGGACGATCTGGGCGTGGATCTCTATACCCGCATCGAGAAAACGCTCGAGCACCTCGATGCCGCGCGCGGCGTTGCGACCTATGAGCTTACGGCGGCAATCGGGGTTGATTGCGTGGAGGCTCACGTTCATGGGGGACAGCATCTTGTCGATGGCGTCGTCAACCTCATGGTCGGACATGTTGGTGAGCGTGACGAAGTTGCCTTGTAGAAAACTCAGACGGTAATCGTCGTCGCGTATGGTGAGGGTTGAGCGGCTCTCCTTGGGCAGCATGTTCATAAAACAGAAGATGCATGCGTTCACGCAGGTGCGCATCCCGTCAAAGACCACACCATCGAAATCGGCACCCCACTCCTCTCCGGGGAATCGCTCGATGACGGCAGTGGCCACGGTACCGTCGCGTGGGTCGAAGACCTCGATTTCCGCCTCGACATCTTCGGTCTCCCACAACCAGACAATCATATCGGTCAGTGGCTGGCCATTGACGCTGAGCACGCGCATGCCAGGCTCGAGGCCGATATCGTATGCCGGGGAATCGGAAGCGACGGAAAGCACGAGCGCTCCGTCAGAAGAAGGTTCTCTTGATAGGGCGTACGGAGCGACGGTACCCGCATATGAGGGCACCGTGGGACCCGTGACCATGGGCTTGTCCATTAGGGCTCCAAAAGGCGGTTTATGCAGGCGAGCGCAGCATCGATATGGGCACCGGGAGTCGATGCGCCAGCGGTGATGCCTACAAGCGCGACTCCTTCGAACCATGTGCGCTGAATTTCGGAGGAGTCCTCGATATGGTGCGTGCGAGGGCAGCGATCCATGCAGATCTCGGCGAGCCGGCGCGTGTTCCCCGAGTTCTTCCCGCCGATGATGATCATGACATCGGCGCGGGACGCGAGTTCGGCTGCACTGTCCTGGCGCTCCTGCGTAGCCGAACAGATGGTGTTGACCACGCGCAGGTCCATGGTGCGCAGCGCGAGGGCACTCACGATAGCGGCGAGATTGGCGGGAGTTTGAGTCGTCTGCACGACGACGCCCACCTTGCGCGCCAGGTCGACCCCATCGAGGTCACGGGGCGTCGAGACGACATGTGCGGCATCCCCCGCGTGGCCCAAAATCCCCTCGACCTCGGGATGGCCGCTCTCCCCCACCACGATGAGTTGGTACCCCTCGCGAACGAGTTTCTCGGCAGCCATGTGGACTTTCTTGACATACGGGCAGGTGGCGTCGAGGACCTCGAGCCCTTTGGCTCGAGCTTGGTCGATGACCTGGGGAACCACGCCATGGGCACGGATGATGAGCGTGCCCGACTCCACCTCATCAACCGTCTGAGCGCCTTTCACGCCGGCGGACTCAAGATCGCGCACGACGATGGGATTATGAATGAGGGGGCCGAGCGTCGTGACGGATCCGCGAGCGCTTTCGGCGGCATCTGCGGCAAGCTTGAGGGCCCGCTCGACGCCGTAACAAACGCCGGCGTGGGAAGCGACCTCGATACGAAGATCGGCCATTAGTACCTCCCAGGATGCTCGCGGCGAAGCTCGTCGCGGATGGCGTACATCCTGCGAACAGCTTCGTCCTCGACCCACTGGGTGCGCTCACGGCGCTTAAGACCCTCGGGCGCGTCGGCAAAAGACACCTGGTCGCCTGCACGGAGCCAGCATTTCTTGGGTCGCATGAGTTTCTTGCCCGCAGGGGTGATGTCGCGGAAACCGCAGACGGCCATAGGCGCGACGGGTGCCTTGCCCATCTGGGCGATCAAGGCAAAGCCGCCATGCACCTCGACGGGCTGGTCGTCCGTGCGAATCCTCGTCCCCTCAGGGAAAATCAACACGTCTTCTCCGCGCTGCAAGGCATGTTGCGCGGCGCGAAGGGCACTCATATCGGCTTCCCCGCGGTCGACCGGAATGCCGCCCGCCAGTGCGAACGCCCAGCGGACGATGCCCGCCTTGTTGAATTCCGATTTGAAAATGGGACGGACCCTGCGATGCGCCGCCCATTCATGCGTGATGATGGGCAGCACTTCGGCCATGGAGGTATGGTTGCAAATGATGACGGCGCTCGATCCATCAGATCCGTGGAGCTTCTCGGCATCCTCGACTCGCCAACGCCACATGAGTTTGGAAAAGACCCAGAGGACAGCCATGACGAATGTATAGATCATGCGTTCATGCAGGGGAAACTCAGCCATGGGGGCGTCATAGTGCCAAGCGCCCGAACGCTCTTCCTTCTTAGCCTCGTCTGCCACGCCTATCTCCGTTCCGCAATGAGCTGCTCGATCTTGTCCACGATCTGCTCGATGGTGTAGCTGGTGGAATCGATGCGTACCGCATCGTCGGCGCAGACCAGAGGAGCGGTTTCGCGCTGGGAGTCGAGTGCGTCGCGGCGTTCGATGTCCGCGAGCGTCTGCTCGACTTCCGCCTGGATCTGGGCCTCGTCAACGTGCTCGCCCTCATGACGCTGCAGCACACGGCGACGCGCGCGCTCACGGGGTCGGCGGTGAGAAACACCTTGAGCTCAGCCGCGGGAAACACGACCGTTCCGATGTCGCGACCTTCCGCCACGACGTCGCGATCGAGGGCGAAGCGGCGCTGGGGATCGAGCATGGCGCTGCGGACGCCGGGGTTCGCAGCGGCAGCGGATACGTTGCGATCGACCTCGGGCGTGCGAATGGCCTCGCTCACGTCCTCGCCATCGACGAAGACCGATACGTTTCCGTGCGACTCGCCACCGAACGTGATGTGTATGTCGCGTGCGAGCTGGGCGACCGCATCGACATCGGCGAGGTCGATGCCGCGACGAAGCGCGGCCAAGGCCACGGAGCGATACATGGCTCCCGTATCGAGCTTGGAGAAGCCGAACCGCGATGCGACCTCTCGGGCAATCGTCGATTTACCAGATCCGGCTGGTCCGTCGATGGCGATGATCATTTGTTCTCCTTCTGCTTGAGTCCATTGGTGAGGAGCGAAACTTCGTACTCGGTCAATTCGCGCCAAGACCCCGAGGGCAAATCGCCGAGGTCGAGATCACCAAACGCGCGCGATGGAGCCTGAGAACCGGATGTCCGACTTTGGAAAGCATGCGCTTGACTTGGTTCTTACGACCCTCGCGTATGGCGATCTCGACCGCCGAAGTACCGTGCGGTATTCCCCGAGCGCGACCTCGTGAGCCTCACGCTTGCCTATGAGACGGCAACGGGCGGGTTGACAGGGTCCGTCATCGAGCGTGATGCCGTGCCTCAGCATCTCCAGGTCGCCGTCATCCAGCTCGCCGTCCACCAGGGCCACGTAGGTCTTCCACACGTGATGGGATGGATGCAAAAGCATTTGGCCCAGATCGCCATCAGTGGTGAACAGAAGCAGCCCCGTGGTGTCCATATCGAGTCTCCCAACGGGAAAGAGACCCGGGTATGCGTGGCGCGGAACGAGATTCGCGACGGTGGGGCGACCGTGGGGATCGCTCATGGTGGTCAATACCCCTGCCGGTTTGTTGAGCATGATATATGCCGCGCCGAGACCCAGAACCACGGGGACGTCGTCGACGGTGACGGCGTCACGAGCGGGATCGACTTTGGTGCCGAGCTCGGTCTTGACCTCGCCGTTAACGCGAACACGGCCGGCTGTCATGAGCGCTTCCGATCCTCGCCTACTCGCCACGCCGGCGCGCGCGAGAAAACGCTGCAAGCGCATGGGTACGAGGCGCTCGTCATCGGGGTGGACCTTCGCGGTATTTCGGTTCGGCCCCTGCTCGCTACACATCGAAATCCTCGTCGACGTCCCCATCGATGAGCTCACGCTCCTCCTCGAGGTCCTCATCGACCTCATCGAGCGTCGATTGGATGAAGCGGCCCGAGAGTCGCTCGCGGATAAATTGACGCGCCTGTTCATCGGGGGCGAACTGCTCAAGATCGGGCAGATCGCGCGTGCTGCGCAGGCCGAACTTCTCCAAAAACGCATTGGTCGTTCCATAGATGATGGCCTGGCCCCGCTGGGGGTCGCGTCCCATCTCGCGAATTAGACCCTTGTCGACGAGTGACGAGATGACGCCGTCGGAGTTGACGCCGCGAATGCCCTTGACCATTTCGCGTGTGACGGGTTGGTGGTACGCGATGACCGCGAGCGTTTCCAGCGCGGCCTGAGATAGCTTTTGGGTGTCCCAAGACAACACGAACGCTTCAACCTGCTCATGGAAGGCGGGGTGCGTGAACAAGCGCCATCCGCCGGCGACCTCACGGAGCTGAAAGCCGCGGTTCGCCTCCTCATACTCGACTTTGAGCTCGGCCAGCAGAGAGGCGACCTCGCCGGGCGCAACGTCGAGCACCGCGGAGAGTTGGCTTGCGCTCACCGGGTCGCTCGAGACGAGCAAGAGCGCCTCGAGAGCGCCTTTCAGTGAGTTCTCGGCGAGTGATTCCAAGTTGTCCATTTAGTCCTCCTCGTCAAAGAGGGAGCCGTCATCGGGGTGGTACGCGGGCGCGCCCTCAACACGGTCGATGCGAATGGTGCCGAAGTTCTCATCCTGCTCAAGCAGGAGCGATCCGCGCTTGGCGAGCTCGAGAATGGCGAGAAACGTGGCGACGATCTGCTCGGTGGTGGCATCGCCGTCGAGCAGATCCCTGAACGTCATATGGGACGCGCCGTGGTAACCCGATCGACCGAGGCGACGGTGAGCTCGATGGGAATGCGGTGCGGAGCGACGTGTTCGGCTTCGAGCAGGAAGGTCTCGCGCTTACCGTCCAAGTCCGCGCAGATGACCGCCAAGCCCCTCAACGTGATGCCGGCGAGGTAGTCGGGCATGAGGTTCAAGAACTCTGGATCGGGACCGGCAACGCGGGGATGCATGCGGTTCTCGGACTCCATACGCGCGCCAAGGGCCGCAGCAGCGCCCTTGAACTGCTTGTAGGCGATGAGACGCTGGATGAGCACTTCGCGTAGCGCGTCGCCGTCGAGCCCCTCGAATTCATCATCGAGTTCTGCGTCGTCGCGGGAATTCGGGTGCTCGTCATCGGGAACGAGAGAAGACGCCTTGATATCGAGCAAGGTCGCGGCAACGAGCAGAAAGTCGCTCGCGACATCGAGGTCAAGTGCCTCGATCCGCTCGACCTCGGCCAAGTACTGCTCGGCGACCTCTGCGATGGAAATAGATCCAATATCGACCTTTTGCCTGGTCACCAATTGCAGCAGCAAGTCGAAGGGGCCCGAGTAGCCCTGCGTGGAAACGCGATAGGACACCAAACTCCCCCCTTCTCATCGCGCATGCACATACAGAAATTAGTTTAGCGCACTACATCCCGAGCGCGAAGCGGACGAGCAAGAGGTACAGGGGATCGACCGTCAAAGAGAAATACCAATCCAAGATATCGATATGCACAAGGCTGGGAAGGATGTAGAGCACCACGATGAGGATGGGCATCGAGTAGCGCTGGATCTCATAGTACGTCTGCAGCGCGCGTCCTTTGAGAAACGGAACGAGGATCGACGAACCGTCGAGCGGGGGCAGCGGGATGAGGTTGAAAAACGCAAGGGAGAGGTTGACGGAAATGCTCGTAAAGGCAAAGCCAATAACCGCATTGACAACCGCACCGCTGTAGGGATCCATGAGCGTGGCACCGGGGATGCCGCGCAAGATGAGCGCCGCGATTCCGGCAAGCAGGATATTGGACGCTGGGCCAGCAAGCGATATGAGGACCTCATCGCGGCGCGGATGCTTGAGGTTGTTCAGATAGACCGGAACGGGTTTGGCGAACGCGAAGACAGGACCTCCGGCGAGAATCATGATCAATGGAAGTAAGACCGTTCCAAAGGGATCGATATGCTTGAGCGGGTTGAGGGAGAGCCTTCCCTGGGACCGGGCGGTCCTGTCTCCGAGCACATAGGCCGCGAGGGCGTGGGCACTCTCGTGGACGACGATGCCGACGATCAGCGCAAGCGCGCTGGTGAGAAGGCTCAGCAAATACGGGAAATTCATGAGGTCTCCTAGCGCAGCGCCCGAGAGATGCGGACGCAGAGGTAATCGATGACGAAGAACGCGACGGCCATGCAGGCGAAGTCGAAGCGGAACACGCCGCCAAAGGGGGTGGCGATGAGCCCATAGCCCGAAATCATCGCGGGAAGCGCCTGGGTGAGCTCGACCACGAAGGTCACGATGTTGAGTTTTGCGGCAACGCCGTTAAAGCAGAGCGCAACGGTCAGTGCGCACAGGCGCATGCGATGACGCGACAGGCGAACCCGATGACGGAAAGGGCGATGGCACCAGCCTTACGCGCATCCACGAGCAGTCTCTTCCTCGATGATGGTCGAAAGCTCGAGCCATTCGTCCTCCAAGTCGGGCAATTCCTGCTTGAGGGCGTTGTATTCCCCGAGCGCCGCGCTGAACTTTTCTTGGTCGGCGTACAACTCCTCGCTCGCCATCAGCTCCATGAGCTCATCGTAGCGGGCACGTTTGACCTCGAGCGCAGCCTCGACGTTCTTGAGCTTGTCCTTGGTTCCCTTGAGTCGGCGATTAAGCTCGGCGCGTGCCGCCGCCTCTGCCCGACGCTGTTCCTTGGTCTTTTGCCCTCGCGTACGGGCTCGGCTGTTGATTCAACATTGGTTAAAGGAGCTTTGCTTGGTAACGGCGTGACGGGCAGGTGACCCTCCGCTGCGCGCTGCGCCAAGTCCTCTCGCTTGTAGAGGTAATACTCGTAATCACCGTCGATGACGGTCATCTTGCCGTTCCTGATATCGACAACACGATTGGCGACCGATCGGACGAGGTGCTCGTCGTGCGAGATGAGCACAATAGTGCCGGGGAAGCTCTTGAGGGCGTTTTCGAGCATGTCGACCGAGTCGATGTCGAGGTGGTTTGTGGGCTCGTCCAGGCACAGGAGTGCCTCGGGAGCGACCAGCATCTTGGCGAGCGCAAGACGCGCGCGCTCGCCGCCGGAGAGGACTCCGACGCGTTTGTCGACATCGTCGCCGGCGAAGAGGAAGGCGCCAAGCAGGCTGCGTTGTTGCGGAACGGTCCAGGTGGGGGCGACCGAGTCGATCTCCTGAAGGACGGTGTTGCCCTCTTTGAGCCCCTCGAGCTGATGCTGGGCGTAATACGCCACGCCCACATGGGTGCCGAGCGTACGCGTGCCAGTGGTTGGGGCCTCCTGCCCTATGAGCATCTTGAGAAGCGTCGACTTGCCCGCTCCGTTTGGGCCCACCAGGGCCACACGGTCACCGCGGTACAGTGTGAGGTTTGCATCCTCATAAAGGACCTTGTCGCCGTAGCGCTTGGAGAAGTCCTCAAGCTTGATAACCATATCGCCGGAGCGAGGAGGATCGGGGAACTTGAAGTTCACGTGCTTGTGGCCCTCGGGAAGGATGACGAGCTCGCTCTTGATCTGCTCGATGCGGCGCATGCGTTCTTGCGCTTGCGCGGCCTTGGTGGGCTTGTAGCGGAACTTATCGACGAACACCTGCATGTGGGCGATCTCGCGCTCCTGCGCGGCGCGCTTGGCGCGCATCTGCTCGAGGTTGTCCTCTCGCTGCTTGAGATAGGAGCTGTAATTGCCGGTGTAGGTGGTGATGCGGCGGTTCTCAAGTGCCGCAACGTGATCCACACAGGCATCCATGAAGGCGCGGTCATGGGAGACGATGAGCACGGCGCCCTCGTAGGCCGATATGAAACCACGCAACCACTGGACGCTTTCGAGGTCCAAGTGGTTGGTGGGCTCGTCGAGCAGCAGGACATCGGGGTGGCGCAAGAACAATTTTGCCAGCGCGATGCGCATCTGCCAGCCGCCGGAGAACTCCGAGCAGGGCTGCTCGAAATCGGTCGGCTTGAAACCCAGTCCAGCGAGAATTTGACGCGCATTGCTCTCGAGCTCGTAGCCACCCAAACGCTCGAAGCGGTCCTGCACATGACCATACTCGTCAAGCATGGCCTGAGGGACCTCGCCAGACTCTCCGGCCTCGGCAATCTTGAGCTGAAGCTCCTCGGCGCGCTCCCCCATCGTCTTGATTTCGATCGCAGCGTCCATAACCTCCCGGATGATGGAGGTGGCACCGGCGAGCTTGGTCTCCTGCTCCAGATAGCCGACATTTGTGTCCTTTGCGAAGGTCACGGATCCGGCATCGGGGTTGTCGAGGCCCATGATGATCTTGAGGAGGGTCGTTTTGCCTGCACCGTTGGGGCCGACAAGCGCGTAGCGCTCACCAGCGTTCACCTGTAGCGTAGCCCCGGTGAAGAGGGTGCGGGAACCGAACGATTTCTCGATCTTGTCGACCAGGAGAATCATGTCAACCTCACTTTGCACATGCGCGTGATAGCAAAAAGGCTCCAGTTCCCTGGAGCCTTAAATGTTTGATGGTGGGCGATACAAGATTCGAACTTGTGACCCCATCCGTGTGAAGGATATGCTCTACCCCTGAGCCAATCGCCCGTGCTTTTCAGCAAGGAGAATACTAGCATGGATGCGAGCCTTAGTGCAAGAGGTAATTTGAAAAGCCCGGAGAGAGTCGCGCTGAAGGCCCCAGCCGTAACCAGACGCCGATCGACACCAGTAGATACGAAGCTGAATTCCACACGTAAACCAAAAAGGCCAGGCACGCGGCCTGACCTTAGGTTTCATGGTGGGCCCTCCGGGATTCGAACCCAGAACCCAGGGATTATGAGTCCCCTGCGCTAACCGTTGCGCCAAGAGCCCGTATGCAGTGCCACGACGGCTTCGATGAGAAAAAGGATCGCTCCCAAATGCCGTGACCCGTCGATAGATACTATCATGCGCCGCCGTCGCATTCAACGCGCGATTATGGCCTCGAGACCCGCACACCCCTCTTCCTGGGGACTATGACGTCAATTGAGTGGCAATGCAGAAGATTGGAAATGGCATGGTTCCGTCAGAACTGGCCCCGTTACCTGGCTTGCTCTTTGCGCTCTTACCCATTGCGATGCTGTTCGCAGTGGGCTATTTCCTCAGTAAGGCCGCAGTAAAGAACGGTATCAAAGAAGCACTTCGCGACATCGGTGGCATCAATAGTCTTACCAATTCCAACTCCAAAGACGCCTAGACCCTGCGACCGCATCCTCAAGCAAAGACAGCGGATCGAAGGTTTACAGCAAATCCCCAAGGGCGTCCGCATCCTTCTGGGGTATCTCGAAATCGAGGGTGAGTTCGAGTGGCTTGCGCAGCTCGTCTGCCGGTGCTCTCACGCCACCTGGTGACGACACCATGCTCGCCACGCAACGGGCACGCCCACCACAACCAGCGCGCAGTACACCAGGGCCGCCGTGCCGATGAGGTCGAGCACGACCGGTCCGAGCGGGTATGAGAACAGCGACGCGAACAGGTCGAACGCGGACTGCAGGCCCATGGGGAACAGCGTGAATACGTGGCGCAGGAGGCCGCTGCCGGCAGAGGGCAGCAGGCCGCTCACGAACAGGACCACCACGTCGGTCACGATGATTGCGAGCGTGGAGGGGGTTAGCGCGGAGAGCGCAAGCGTAAGGGCGAGCATGCCGAGCATGACGAGGTAGAAGACGCCCACATACATCGCCGCCGCCTGCCACATCGTGAGCGCGTACGGCGAGGCGAGGGCGTAATTCTGGATGGGCAGACTCGCGCCCTCGGCACCATAGAACACCAGCGACACGCCGCAGATGATCGCCACGCCCAGCGCGAACAGCACCGTGGCGTACAGGATGGCCGCCAAAAGCTTGGCGCTCACGAGCCTGCCGCGCCCATATCGCGCCGAGAGCAGGACAGCATCGGTTCCGTCGCGGTATTCGGAGGCGAACAGGGGCGTCACCGTCACGCACATCGCGAAGACAATGAACACGAGGAACGCGGCGCAATCGAGGATGTTGTCCCAGCCTCCCGCCCAGCCGTACGTCAGGGGCTCGGGGACGCCGTCTTCCATCTGGGTCCAGTACGCGCGCTCCGCGGGCGAGTACGCCCACTCCCCTCCCATGCCCTCGTCGAGCGTGACCTGCAGGCTATCTGCAAGAGCTCCATAGAAGTCGAGCGCCATCTCGGGCGTCACGCGGGAGGCGTACTGGTACGGCTCCAGCCCTTTGACTGCCCAGGGCTTGAGGATCGTGATGTAATACGGATCGTATAACTCAAGGCGCGTGGCATCGTCGTAGGTCTCGGCCACAACCTCGTATGCCGTGGCGTTGGACATCTCCGCAAGCTCCTCGGGATCGAGTTTCTCATAGGCGATGTCCTGGTAATGCGCGATGTCGGCGGCTACGCGTTCAGGCGTAAGCTCGCCTGCGCGCGCTCGGTGACATCGCGGCGATGCGCGATGGCTGTGGGCCCGGAGAGAATCTCCCCGATGTTGCCCTCGGTCTTGGTCTGGACCACGTTGAGTCCCATGACGACGGTCAGCATGAGCAGCATGCCCACGTTCGCCACAATCGCGACGCGACGGGTGAGCATCTTCTTGAGCTCGAACTTGATAAGGCTACGCATGGCGCCCACCTCCAAAATGAACCCGCGGCGACGGGAGCAGCGCTGCCCTCGACCGCTGTCACGGGCACGGCGGCGCCGGTGTGCTCGGCACCGCTCTCGTCGAATACGTGCAGGTACAGGTCCTCGAGCGTCGGCGCGACGGGGACGGCAGAGAGTTCGGCGACGTATGGTTCTGACGAGAGGAACCGTACCGTTGCCATGCCGTCGCCGTCGTGGTGCACGTTCACCACGGGCACCCGCGAAGCCAACTCATCGGCTTTGCGGACAGGGACACGCGCCTCCCAGACCATACCCTCCACGCCACGTACGACCTCAGATGGACTTCCCTGCATAATGAAGGATCCCGCGCGCATCATGAGGATGCTGTCAGCGATGTATTCCACGTCCGACACGATGTGCGTGGAGAGCAAGACGATCTTATCCGTGGCGAAGCCGGCGATGAGGTTGCGGAAGCGCACGCGCTCCTTGGGGTCGAGGCCCGCCGTCGGCTCGTCGAGAACGAGGACGTCCGGGTCGTTGAGGACCGCCTGCGCGATGCCGAGTCGCTGCTTCATGCCTCCAGAGAACGTGCGGATGCGGCGGTGCTCCTCGCCCGCAAGGCCGACCCGGTCGAGAAGCTCAAGCGACCGGGCGCGCGCGGCGCGGGCGTCGACGCCTTGAGCGCCGCCATGTACTCCATGAAGTCCAGGGCGGTGAACTCCGGGTAGTAGCCGAAGTCCTGCGGTAGGTACCCCAGCCGCGCGCGGTACTCCCCGCCCAGCTCGGCGATCGAGCGGCCGTCCAGGCTGATCTCACCGGAGGATGGGCGCAAAATCCCGCAGATCATGCGCATGATGGTCGTCTTTCCTGCGCCATTGGCGCCGAGCAGGCCGTAAACCCCGGGGCGCAGGCGCGCGCTCACCCGGTCGACGGCGATCTTGGGACCGTACTGCTTGGTCAGCCGGTCGAGTACGAGCTCCATTGTGGGCTCCTTTCGATTCGCATCGATATACAGCAGGTATTCGTGGGCGGATGCTTGGGCGGCGATTACGCCAGGCGGGCGCCTGTGCAGCGACACCGTAAGGCGAACGGTCGGGCGGCGTTACCGCCAGGCGGGCGTCCGCCGCGTCTCGGGAATGAATCCGGACGCGCTGGCACCGACCCAGGCGCGGACCTCACGGGTGCACCACACGCCCGCGACGGCGCACACAAGGACCCACACCCAAGCACTCGTCTGAGCATATGCCGAGGGTGCGGCGTAGAAGAGCATCGCGCCGGTCGCCGTGACGGCAGAGGCCCATGCGATGGCCGAGCCGCGCGCATCCGGGCTTGAAACGCGCCGTGCACACATAAGACCGCCCGCGCAGGCGATGAGGTACGGCGCACCCATGAGCAGCAGCACCCGCGCGACACCATCGCCTTCAATCCCCGACGCAACGGCTCCAACCGCGAGGACGAGGGCACTCGCAAGACCCATCAGCAGCAGCCGCGCTACGACCACGGACACCGCGTTGAACGGGCAGGCGGCTTCTAGCTCGCCCATGCCGAAGGGCTTTGAACGCGTGACGCTCGCAAGGCAGACGAGCGCCGTCAGGCCACCCGCGGTAGAGAGCACCTGGGAGCCAGCGGCCCCTCCGTCTCGACATGGGGAGCCACGGCCGTCAGCAAGGCAACGAACGCAAATGCGGCCCAGACCACGGGGCGCGTGAAGCGCGCTTGGGCAAAAAGGAATCCTCCCAACTGCATATGCGGGGACGTCGCGCTCCCCTCTAGTGCCAACTCGCACTCACAGGCGCTTACGCACTCCTCGATGAGCTCGGAGCGACCGTTCGACCCCTGTTCACTTAAGAACAGCTCGCGATCCGAGCGATACAGCGCCGAAAGATCCCGCTCGAGCGCATCCTCTCGGTTTCCCTTCATTTCACGTCCTCCTCTCCCGATTTCAACAGTTCTCGCAAGGCGGCGAGCGCGCCGTCGAGTCTGCGCCGAGCAGCGAATCTGCTGATGCCCATCACGCGCCCAATCTCGGCGAAGGTGAGCTCCTGGTCGAACCGCAGCTCGAGGACTTCGCGATCCTCGGCAGTCAGTAAGGCGATCGCATGGCGCAGGCCATCCATTCCGGCTGGCGAGAAGTTCTCGGTGTCCGAGGGCGCCGGATCTGCCAGAACCTCGTCGGTGGGCAGTTCGTCGGTCGCCCGCACTCGGGCCCGAGCCGCGTCCACGCAAACGTTTCGGGCAATCGTGAGCAGGTACGCCAGCGGTTTGCCCGCGTCACGATAGCTCTTTGCCGTTCGCACGAACCGTAGGAAGACCTCCTGGGCGGCGTCCTGTGCCTCGTCCGCGCTTTCGGTGTGCCGACGACAGTACGCGAGCACGTCATCGTAGTGGTCCTCGATGAGGGCCCGAACTTCCGCGGCGTTCAATCCGCGCTGCGGATACGCCACGCGCATCACCTCCTCTCACCCTAGATAACGAAGCGGGCGCCCCCACATGAGCGCCCGCACACAGGTTCTACATAGAATAGAGCAAGGAAAAGGATCGGATTACACTGGACGGAACGGCTCTTCGAATGCGGGAATCCCACGTGACCGCGCGGCCGTTTTCAGCCGGTTTGTGCGACCTACCCGCGGAAGCGCCCGCCGAACGAGCGCAATGGCATCGAGACCGTACGTCAGCACAACTAGAACGATCGCACAGAACACGTAGCGTCGA
>ENA-OQBG01000132-OQBG01000132.1-human-gut-metagenome-genome-assembly--contig:-NODE-132-length-17394-cov-8.578966_pt1 | contig 17394 bp, 20 predicted proteins | sample MGYA00242746_ERZ504551 | MGnify/ENA primary metagenome ERZ504551 (study PRJEB26092, sample SAMD00036289) | human gut metagenome | host: Homo sapiens | study: EMG produced TPA metagenomics assembly of... | reverse complement strand
TTCGCAAAGCCTCCATCACCGAATTCGTTCCAGTCGAGCCCTCCCTGATTCATGGTTGTCCTCCTCGGCATCCTACATAAACCCGTTAGTCCAATTCAATCCTTCGCGCGGGACTGTCTCTCGAAGTGTGTAACTGGCCTTAACTGGCCGGTCGTGTGGCGGTCGGAAAGCTGGTGGACGATGTCTGCTGGGACAAGGGGAAACATGACACCGACGAAGAAGCCGGACGCGGAAAAACGCAACGCCGAGCGGGAGGCGGCGCTCACATTCGTGCGCATGGCCAAGGAAAAAGGACTGGACCTGACAGGGCCCGACGGACTGCTCAAACAGTTCACCAAAAGCGTGCTGGAGACGGCCCTGGACGAGGAGATGACCGAGCACCTGGGCCGCGCCAAGCACAAGAAATCCAAGGACGGCAGGGCCGCGAACACGCGCAACGGCACCACCGCCAAGACCGTGGTCACCGATTCGGTAGGTCCGGTCAGGATCGAGGTGCCGCGAGACCGCGATGGCTCGTTCGAGCCGGTCGTCGTCAGGAAACGGCAGCGGCGGCCGCCCGGGGTGGACGAGGTGGTGCTGTCCCTGTATGCCAGGGGCCTGACCACCGGCGAGATCAGCGCCCACTTCCAGGAGATCTACGGGGCGGACGTGTCCAGGGAGACCGTCAGTCGCATCACCGAGCGGGTCGTGGCCGAGAAGGACGAATGGTGCTCGCGTCCCCTGGATCGTGTGTACGCGGCCGTGTTCATCGACGCGACCGTCGTCAAGGTGCGCGACGGGCAGGTCGCCAACCGCGCGTTCTACGTGGCCGTTGGCGTGGATCTGGAGGGCGGCCGCGACGTGCTGGGCATCTGGGCGTCGCCCGCCGCGGAGGGCGCACGCTATTGGCTGTCGGTGCTCACCGAGCTGAAGAACCGGGGCGTGGACGATGTGTTCTTCCTGATCTGCGACGGGCTCAAAGGCCTGCCCGACGCGGTGGGCGCGGTATGGCCTCTGGCCATCGTGCAGACCTGCGTGGTGCATCTGCTGCGCAACACGTTCCGCCACGCGTCGAAGAAGGACTGGGACGCCATCAAACGCGATGTCAAACCCATCTACACCGCGCCGAGCGCCGCCGCCGCGGCGGCGGCCCGCGACGCGATGCTGGACAAGTGGGAGGCGAGATATCCCGCGATCCGCAGGCTGTGGATGGACGCGTGGGAACGGTTCATACCGTTCCTGGACTATGACGTGGAGATCCGGCGCGTGATCTGCACGACCAACGCCATCGAATCGCTCAACGCGAGATTCAAGCGCTCCATCCGCGCCCGCGGCCACTTCCCCGACGAGCAGGCCGCGCTCAAGTGCATGTACCTGACCGTCCGCTCGCTGGACCCCACCGGCAAGGGACGGATACGATGGAGCGCGCGCTGGAAGCCCGCGCTCAACGCCTTTGCCATCACCTTCGCCGACCGCTGGCCAAGCGAGGGAACACAACAATGAAAACGCCAGTTACACACTTAACGAGACAGGCCCGTTCGCGCCCGCAAGCGCAACATCGTGTCAAGTAATCGCATGATAGCAGGTTTTGTCCGGCTGCGACCGTGGCCACGATGAGCGGCATGGGACATGATGACATGACCGGGGCTGCGGCGCGGTCGATCCGTATCGCCCGTATTGGACAATGATCCGTTCGCCCTGGATGCGATGTGCGCGATGATCTCGGCCGTATCCAAGGACTTCCATGTCATGTGGGGCACGGGTTCGCCCGCGGTGGCGATCGAGCATTGCCATAACCCGCATACCAGGCCGGATGCGCTGGTGTTGGATATGGCGTTGGGGGGAAAAATCACGGGCGCTGACGTGTGCCGGCGCATCCGTCGCAGGAGCGGCGGGACGGGCAGCGTGTTCACGTACGTGCACCGCGTGGCCGACAAGCTGGGAGTCGCCAGCCGCAAGGAGGTGCTGGACGCATGCGCCAGATACGATCTGCTCTGCCCCGGCTTTCCGACCGGCTTGGCCTGCGGCATGCCGGGCATCCGGTGATCGCGGCGTCCTGCGCCGTATTGTACGTGGCGGTGCTCGCGGAGTACGTGTTCTCGATGGCGGCATGGGTCCCCGGCACCGCGACCGTGCGCGATATCATGTTGGCTCTGGCTGTGCTTGCCGGCCTGGTCGGCGGCATGTTCCGCCCGGACCGGTTCCTGTGGCCGGCGCTTGTCACGGGCGTAATCCTCATGCTGGATGTCCCGATGGTCACGCCGGGACCGACGGCATGCCCGCCGACGAACACGAATACCAGCAACAGCTCGACGAATTGCGCGACGCCGCCAGCCGGGCCATGGGCCACACGCACGAGGTCATCGACTCGCTCGAAGAACACACACCAGCGCAAGCCAGCCGGACACCGAACAAGCCCACTGGCAGCTGGAGGCCGTCATTCCCTTTACCGGCGTGTTACAGACAATGGAATGGTGATGTTCGCGTTCCAGTTGTCGGAATCATCGGTGATGTCGAACGTCCCGGACATGGATTCGATAACGGTTCGGTATCTCTTGAGGCCGCTGCCGAGTCCGAGCCGTACCGCTTCGTCCTTTAGTACGTCGCTTGCCGAAATGATGACGTGCCGCCGGTCGAAGGAGATCGTGACGGCGTACCATTCGTGCGGGGCGGCGTGCTTGGCGATGTTCGCGTACAGTTCGTTGAGCAGTCCTTCGAGAAGGTCGAGGATGTCGTCCGCCAGTGGATGGTCGAACGTCCCGAGGATGTCGTCACCTTGGAATCCGAGGCCGCCAAGGCGACGTCGTTGCGATTGAATGATGCCGTCAAGCCGTTCACGCTGCTGTTCGATTTTCCTGTCGGTTTTGTCGTCGTTATTTATTTTGACGATGCGGCTGCGATCGTCTGGTTTGTCGGTGCGTTCAAGTTGTCGTATCACCTGGTGGGTGTGGTCGAGCGCCGTTTCGGCGATGGCGCGCAGATCGGTGAGTTGGCGCTGATATTGCTCCCGATCGGCGGGGCAATCACTGCGGCTTGCCTGGTCGATGCGCAGGATCATGTAGGCGAGGTCGTTGCTGATGGTATCGTGCAGGTGACGCGCCGTGTGTTCGCGGTCGAGTCGTTGCCTGAGTGTCGCGGTCGCCTGCCGTTGGGCGAACAGCAGGTTGAGACTGAACCCCAGCGACAATGGGCATAGGCACATGATGATCATGCCTACGATGTTCGACGAGGTGAGGTTGTTCTGCATGTTGTTCGCGGCGAGGGCGGCGAGGGCCGCCAGTGCGGAAGCGGCTCCAAGGCGGGGTTTGACGAACGAGAGGACCGCTATGGAGGTCAGTGCGGCGATCATGATGGTCGTCAACGGCGAGAACAGCCACAGCAACGCGTATCCTGAGACCGCGAACAGCAGACAGGCGGCCCATACCGGTGCCGCTCCGAGCATGGCGCACAGGACGGCGACGAGCAGCGATATGCGTATGGTCGACCATGACAGCAGGTTCTGGGATGAGTACACGCCCATCTCTACAGGGATCGCCACTGCGAGGACCAGCCCCGCGGCCAGTATGGCTGGGTGGTGTATACGGTTCAGAGCAGATCGTATCGGGCGCATATGGCGAGGGCCTCCTTGCGGTCGGCGGCATGGAGCTTGCGGCATGCCCTGTTGACGTAGGTGAAGACGCTGCCCTTGCTGACATTCAGGAGCGCGGCTATCTCGTCGGTGGATGATCCATGCGCGTAGAGGCGCAGTACGTCCCGTTCCCTGGAGGACAGCGATGGCTTGTCGTTTTCCGGCAGCCGGCCCTCGGTCGCGTGTCCTTCGTTGAGTTTGCGATTGGCTTCCCGTGCGGTGGGGAATCCGGTGCCGGGGACGGGCTCGCCCTGTGCCGCGCATCGTATGGCCTGCGGGAGCTCTTTGACGATGTCATCTTTGGCTATCAGGCATTGTGCGCCCGCCTCGACCGCGTCTTGCCGATATGGATCAAGGTCATAGGAGGTGACGCACACCAAGCCAATCGTCGGAGTGCGCCGACGGATTCTGGCGCATATGTCCGCGCCGGTGATGCCTCCCAAGGCCATGTCGACGACCAGCACGTCGGGTCGCGCGCCGTGGGTCATGCAGCGCTGCAATGCCATCGCCGGGGACGTGGTGCTCCAGATGATGTGGAACCGCGGGGAGAGACGGCTCGTCATCACGGCTATGGCGTTGAGGGCGAGCGAATCGTTGTCCAGCACCCCGATGGAGATGGTATGCGAGTCCGATAGGTCTGTCATGCCACCCATCGTATGCGCATCCCATGCTCCTCGACGTATCGTTGTCATGCGCGCGCATGACAGTCTTTTGCTCCCGGATCGCCGTCTGTGGGCTAATGGTTGGCGACAGTTGTGCAATCGTCCGAAGGGGCATGATGATGAAATCGGGAACACGACGCAGGGCCGCCATTCTGACCGCAGTGATGCTGCTGTCCGGTTGCGGGACGACTCCGAACCGCGGCACCTCGGGAAGTGGCGGCATGCTGACCTGGCAGCAGGCGAACGAGGAATACAAGGCGACCGTCGAGGATTTCCCCTTTGAACTGATGAACGGCGATGCGTTTCCAGCGAATATACCCAAGGCGCAGGCCGCGTCCTCGCTGTATGCCAAGGGAAGTGGGGAAGGACAGGCGTATGTCTACTGGCAGTGCTCGGTGGAACGCGACATTCTCGACAACAGCCAGACCAACGCGGAAGCAGCCCGAGGCGCCCTCCAGCAGCTGCGCAAGCTGCTGGATACCGACTGGTTCAAGAACTACTACGAGGACAAGGATGGCATATACGAGAACGATGTGATCGGCAAATCCGAACTCGGCGACTATTCGACCATGCGGGACTTCTACACCACGGACTGCACATGGTACCGGCATGAGAACGGACTGACGAAATGAATGCGATCGCACCGTTCAAATGCCTGTTGGCGTGCGTGACGGCCACGACGATGTGCGCGATGATGACGGCTTGCTCGCCGTCGCGGACGCCATCGTCCGACGCCTCCTCCACGGCGAAGCGGCCAGCATCCACGGTCGAGGTGCGTAGGGGCGGCATCACGCCGTTGTCCTCTTCCTCCACCGGCGTGCAGGTGGCTCCTGTGTTCTCGCTTACGACTCCGGCGAAAGGCTGGTTCCACTCCACGACTGATCAAGGAGCATACGTGCATGCGGGCGACGTGTTGGGTACCGTCGGCGATCAGCAGGTCACGGCTCCGGTCGACGGCGTGATCGAAACGGTCGCGCAGGACAACGACATGGCCGCGGACTATCCGCTGTTCTCGATACGGTATGGCGGCATGAGCGCCAGCGTGGATGCGACCGCGCTGCTGGCGACCATAGACCCGGACCAGCCGTTGACGGGCCGATTCCAGATCACCGACGCGCAGGGGCCCACGGACTGTGCCGCGGTAGTGAATGACGGCGTCGCCACTCCGCCCTCTTCAGCGGAAGATACGGCCGGATCGGCGACGACTGCGCATGGGACGGAATCGACTCGCACACTGCAATGCCTGTTCCCAAAGGACGTGCAGGCGCGTCCCGGGCAGAACGCCACCGTGGTACTGACCGCGACTGCGGTCGAGGACGCCTTGATCCTGCCTGTCACCGCAGTCGCCGGCAGGCTCGCCTCCGGCCAGGTCAGCAGGCGTGACGGAGATTCGTTCGCCACCGTGAACGTGAAGTTGGGGGCATCGGACGGCACGTCGATCATCATCCTCGACGGTCTCGAGGAAGGTGACATGGTGTCCGCGACAGCTCCGAATCTCACACCGGGAGCGCAATCATGAGCACACTCATCCGGTTGGAACATCTGAGCGCCGAAGTCCGGCTGCCCGACGGCGAACGCCTGACGATGGTGGACGATGTCAGCGCATCGTTCGAGAGGGGAACGTCCACCGCCATCATCGGGAAATCAGGATCCGGCAAAACCAGTCTCGCCTCCATCGTCGGGCTGCTCAACAACGACTATGACGGAACGCTCTCCTATGACGGGCGGGACTGCGCCGCGTGGAACGACGCCGACCGGGCGCGCTTCCGCTGCCGGCATGTCGGCTTCGTGTTCCAGAACTACTCCCTCATACCGCATCTGAGCGCATGGGAGAACGTGGCACTCCCATTGCAATACCGGGGAGGCATCCCCCTGCGGGTCATCAGAAGACGAGCCTCGCGCATGCTGCACACCGTCGGGCTCGGGAGCCGGACGGTGTGCAGCATGCCGTCGCGCCTGTCGGGAGGCGAACAGCAGCGCGTGGCCATCGCCCGAGCGCTGGTGGGCGATCCCGATCTGCTGATCTGCGACGAGCCAACCGGCGCGCTCGACACCGAAACCGGCGACATGGTCGCCGACATACTGTTCCGACATGTTCGTGAACTCGGGGTCACACTCATCCTCGTCACGCACGACCCGCAGCTCGCCGCCCGATGCGAACGCCGACTGACGATCGACAGGGGGCGACTGTCGTGATCCGCATGATCGCCAAGGATCTGCGCATCAACCCGTTGCGTACCAGCCTCACCGCCCTGTCGATGTTCATCGGCATCATCGCCCTCATCGCCGGCGTTCTCGTCGGCACGCTCGGACGCGACTATCTGGAAGCGGTCAACGCGCGACTGGGAGGCAAGTCACCCACCTATAGCGCCATCGTCGACGTGCCATCATCGGTGAACATACAAGTCGTCACGGCTTTGCAGGAACGCCTCGCGCATTTCCGTCCGGGAATCGCATCGGCGCAATATCACCTCAACGACCTCGCCATATGGGCGTCGTCCGATGACGGCAACACGGAGATACGCCGCGTCACCATCATCATCACCGACGCCGAACGGACAAGAATCATGCCCGCCCCCATCATCGAGGGCACATGGCTGACCGGAGCGGACGAACCCGCCACGCTGGAAACCGCAGTCAACGAAAGCGCCCGCCAATACGTGCACGATGGCACCGTGGCACTCGCCCGGACAGGAAATCCGCAACAGGTGCCGGCACGGGTGAACGGTGTCATCGCCGACGGGACGGACACACCCACCATCTACGTCAACGCGACCACACTGCAACGCTACTGGCCGCAAGCCTGGGAACCGGATGGGCTGACCATCCTCGTCCATCCCAATGAAGGCGTGGACGATCAACACGCCAAAACCGTGTTGGACGATCTGTTGTCCGACGTCGAGACCGGCAGCATATCGTCATGGAACCGTTCCGACAACGCCGATGATTACGAGCAGGTCATCGGTTTTCTCCAACTCGGCGTCACCGTCACCGCGATATTACTGTTGTCGGTATCCGCCATCGGCATGATCAACATCGGATTGGCCGGCATCGAGCAATGCTCGCACGAGCTGCTCATCCGCCGCGCACTGGGCGCGACCAGAGCCAGCATAGCCATACAGGTCATCGGCTCGTCCGTGCTGCTCGGCCTCATCATCGCCTTCGCCGCGGTGCTCATCTCCGCGGTGCTGGTCTGGGCAATTCCGTGGATGATGCCCGCCGACTCGCCGCTGGAACCGCCCGCATACCCATATACGGCGGCGATGATTGCGGCCTGTGCGTCCATCGTCACCTCGCTTGTCGGCTCTCTTGCCCCGGCCATCAAAGCCATACGGCTGCAACCCGCGCTGGCGTTGCGATGAACCAGAAGCCATTCTGGACAAGCCCGCCGACAGCTGGATGGTCGGCATTCCGATCATCGATTGCATCCGGTAAACGATCCGCTTGCGGGATGTGTACCATGGTCGAGATGTCGCAACCGCAGAATGTTGACTACTAGCATACAAATACATACTATTGTCTTACGTAATGATGGTGGAGGTTAATGTGAGCATGGCATCCGTCACAGTCCGCGTGGATGCGGACACCAAGCAGAAAGCCGCAAACATAGCCGAGGATCTCGGTCTGGACTTGTCTTCGGTCACCCGCGCCTTCTACAAGCAGATTGTCCGGGAGAAGCGCATTCCCCTAAACCTTTCCTATACGATCGTGCCGCCTGAAACCATGGAGGCCCTTGACGAGGCGAAGAACAGGCTCGCCGACGGCCAACCTCGCTTCAACAGTGCCGATGAGATGTTCGATTCGTTGGGAATCTGATCAATGCTCAAACCGGATTACACGGCGGCATTCCAGCGAGATATCAAGAAGCTCAAACGCAAGCACACTGATTTACGCCCGCTGAAAGAAGTCATTCGTCTGGTTCTTGAGGACACGGCGGACTCCAAGGAAGTATTGAGGCGTAGGCATCGCGCCCACACACTTACCGGTGATTTAAACGGCGTACTGGAATGCCACATCGGCAATGCCGGCGACTGGCTACTTCTATGGATTCGCGATGATGGTACCGCCATGTTCATGCGAACCGGCAGCCATGACGAACTGTTTGGGCAAATAGCGGGTTTACATCCTGCTTTGAACCAGCCGACGGCGATTTGAGTGCGGCAGCCGGCCCGTGCCCGCAGAAGCCGGCATCGCCGCGCAGCGTGCCGGTCTGCAATCGCTGATCGACGAGGAGGAGTCCAGACTCGAAGCCCCGGGATTCACCGGCGACAACCTGCTCGCCGAACCACACCGGCCGCTCACGCCGGAGACCATGCGACTGCTGTCGGGCCTGCTGGCGGAACTGTACGCGAACATCGCCAAACACACAGATCCGGGCGAATTGGTGCGCCATCTGCGTCACCTTCGACACGGACGCCATTCACGTCTCCGCCAGCGACACCATCGCATCCGATGACACGAGACTCGGCCTGGGCAGCGGCCTCGACCGCTACCGGACCATCATCGAAACACGCGGCGGCACCTTCCAAACCCGCGCCGGACAAGCCCACTGGCAGCTGGATGTCAGCATTCCAATCGATGGCGACCGGTAAAACATGCATTCGCAGACCAGCCATGTCAAGCAATCGCATGACAGCATATTCACGCAGGATCGCGCCTCATTTCGGCTGATCCCGCACGCCCTGTTCCGACGCGAATTGTTCGGCGATTTGCCGTGCGTGGATGTTCTTGGCTTCGTTAACGAAGTCGGCGCATGCCTTGCTGCCGTAGAGCGCCTCACCACACGGGTCAGCGAAACGCGGGTCGCCGGCCAGCGCGGAGCGGATGGCCCCGAGCGAGCCGGACAGCGGCATGGCGTTCATCACGGTCGCGGTTTGATTCTGCGCCTCCTGGGTGCGGGCGGTCTTGATGTCCCGGTCCAGGATTCGTTCGGCGTATTGCACGCCAACATCAAAAATGCAAGAGGCTGAAAGACCTGGCTGCTTCCCTTCACGATATCTACTGTTCTGATTTGACCGGCCCAGTCGTATATATCCTGAAATAATTGTCGATGAATCTGCTGCAGTTGTCGCAAAGTACCTTGAGCGACAGGAAGATTCGATTGGAATTCCAACATTCTGGCAGATACAAGATCGTTTTCAGCCGCTTCAAGTTCTGTAACGGTTGTGGCACCGATAAGATTGCGCAGTACGTTTGTGCCGGGAATCAGATATGTGTCAAAGGTTTCGGGCAGTTCAATCACACGGATTCCAGACCGTATCGGCGACGTGTACGATTAACCAATTCGTGTGCGTCTATTTGTTCTTCGATATAGTCGCGCGCGTCTGCAAAAACGAGGATGTGACACCGCCGCCTTCCATACGGGCAGAATGGACGGCTTCCGCCACTCTCATCGCACGTATCTCTTGTTCCGTCATGTCAACCTCCTCATTGCAAACAATCATACCTACCGGAATAGGTTCCTGCAGAATCGGCAATCCCGTTCCGAAAAAGCGAATGCACTAATCAAAAGACACTCGCATAACCACCACTACGCATCGCCAATAACATACCGATGAGCCAGAATGAGGCCCCGGCCATGATGCTAATCCGTGAATGACGCTGGTCAGAGTGGCAGGTACATTGGTCTTATGGCTAAGCGCAAACATACCGGCACTGTTGTTATTGCAATACTGGTCGCTATTCTGCTGGCGGTGGGCGTTTCCGGCTGGCTGTTCTGGCAGTCGGTACAACGGGTGATCGGCGAGGCGCAGCAGGCGGGCGAATATGCGGCTGAAGCACAGCAATCCGTCGGGCAGGGCGACTTCAAGCAGGCGCTTGAGCAGATGGACAGCGCTGGCAGTCACATCGTCGCGGCGCGAGACGAAACCCAGGGCATGCTATGGCAGGCCGCCGAATACGTGCTGTATTACGGTTCGGACGTGAAGGCGGTGCGCGGCATGCTGGATGCGGCCGCCGACGCCGCGACCAACGCCCTGCCCAAAATCGACAGTGCCGCGCAGGGCACGTTGGTGGACTTCAATATCGAAGAGCTGCTGTCCGGCATGAACTTCTCCGACGGCACGCTTTCCATTCCCAAAATCGCTTCCATCAAGCAGGACCTGTCCGACGCCGGTGCGGTCTTGAAGCGCGTCAAGACGTCGATTCATGCGCTGCCGCAACCCCGCACGGAACAGATCACCGAAATGGTCAACCAGGGCAAGCAGGTAGTGGACCAAATCGATGAGACTTTCGACACCTTGAACACCATCGTCGAAAAGATTCCGGGCTGACGTTGGTTCGTTCTTGTCGTATATTGGCGTAACCTCCGCATAAGGCTAGTCCATACAAATTTATGTTTAAATTTGGGATAGGAGGTGCCAATATGCCGACACGCACACCAATCCCGGTCAGTCGGGCGATGCGTCAGATATCCGCCAACCTCGATTTGGCGCGCAGACAACAGCGCATTCCCGTAGCCTTGCTGGCCGAGCGGGCTGGATTATCCATGCCAACGGTCACCAAAATGCTGCGTACGGGTAATGGCAGCTTTGAGAACTTCCTCCGCATTGCTCGTCTGCTTGGACTGCTGGACGGCGTACAGCAAGCGACGGACCCTCTTAACACAGATATCGGCAAATTACGCGCGACGAAGACACTCCAAAACGTATTCGATAGTACAGCAGGAGGCGCAACACATCATGGAAGCAATCGTCACCCTGCAGTTCAACGGCACAGACGCACCGTCGGGAAATTATTCACCAGTATCAGGCGCGGCATCGAATCGGCACATTTCACATACGATACGGCCTATATGCGCTCTTCAAACGCAGTATCCCTCTGTCCAGAGATGCCCCTCTCCCCCCCGGAACGTTCCCGGCCGAGCATAATGCGATGCATCGCATCTTTCAAGACTGCATGCCGGATCGTTGGGGCAGGAACCTCATGCTTCGTGCAGAACATCAAGATGCTCGTTCGGAGCATCGCACAGCACGCACACTATTTGAGGGAGATCTCTTGCTATCCGTCAACGATGAGACCCGACAAGGCGCATTGCGCTTCTGGAACAACGACGGTGACGCGCTAGCTCCCAGTGAGACCGGCGGTCCAAGAGAAGTGACCATTCAGTCCCGCATCCATAGCAATGATGAGCAGCTGCTTTGAATCCGGCATTGCGCGGCTTCGCGAAGCAAACGCACAATGACTTCACATTCCCGCCTTGCACCAGCTGGCTGCAATCTGCGTATGGTCATGTATCTGTAGGCCGGCACGAATGCGGCTGATGGGTGCGGCGAATCGTGACATTGCTTATTACCCATTCGCCCCTTCAGTCGTACCATTCGGGTCGTCGCAGTTCCAGGAATGGCCGCTGTTTGCGCGCTGCTGCGGTCTGTGTGAGATCGATGTCGACGATAATCAACTGTTCTTGGTCGTCGGCCTTGCTGACGACGTTGCCGTACGGGTCCACCACCACCGATTGGCCGGCGAACGTCACATCGCCTTCCTTGCCGACCCGGTTGCACATGACGATGGCCACCTGGTTCTGCATGGCCTGGACACGGATTTTCCACAGGAACGGCTTCGACGGTTCGGCGTCAGTGTTCGGAACCGATGCTCGCCGTCGGCACGATGACCAGGCGGCGCCGCGCAACGCGCATGTGCGGATGCCTTCACGGGGTTCACTCAAATAGCGTCATCCAGTCGGGATCGCGGTGGGCCGCAAAACACATGGCGATTTGTTCCGCGGTGTTTCTTGTTTCCGAAAGCCGCGGCAACCGGTCTTCCTCGAAGTAGCGGATTTCCGTCGTTTCGATGTTGGCCGAGAACCAACCGCCGGCGCGGCTGCACAATACGAAGAACTTGAGCACCCCGTACGGATAGGTCAGCGCGTTGTGATTGGCGCAGTCCTGCACCGCGATGAGTCGCTCGCCCCTCACATCGAGCCCAGTCTCCTCCTTGACCTCCTTGACGGCGTTGGACCGAATGGACTGGTTCTCGTCGACCCAGCCTCCGGGCAGTGACCATTCCCCGCTGTTCTCATGCGTCATGAGGATCCTGCCTTCTTCATCGAAGATGGCCGCACGAGTGTCGAGTTTCGGCGTCGGATATCCGGCGCTGAGCAGTCGACTCACCTGTCCGGCCGGCGCATCAACCTGCGTGGAGAGCATGTCGACCGCCATCGCGCGGATACGCTCGTAGCGCTCCCGGTCGAAGGGGTCCTTGCAGTACATCAGTCCGGTCTGGGCCAGCGCCTGCAATTCTCGGGCCTGTTCCAGTAATGTGCGGTTCGTGGCCATCATCGTTCATCCTGTCATCGTAAGGTCTTGGATCCGTTTGCACTCAGGCATCGCAGCGTAGTGCAAGCAGTATAGCACTTCGAACCGTTCCGGGGACGAGGGTCTCAGCGCATCCCCCGTAACCTCTCCCATGTGCCATCAACGCTTGGCGAGCTGCACGTTCTTGCGCTGTCTGCGATTGCGGCTGGCGACCGACTTTCACGCTCGCGGCGCACGTGGGCCTCCTCACGCGCGGCCGCCGCGCGCTCTTCTTCCAAAGACGGCAATCCGGAGGCGGCGCGGTGCCGGTTCTCCCGCTCATGGTCGCGTTCGGCCTTGCGCTCCCCGCCTCGGATCCGGGCGCCGGAAACCATCGCAGTTGGCAGAGCGTCTGGCCGAAGTTCCACAGGTTATTGGTCAGCCAGTACAGCAGCACGCCGAACGGCAAGGTGCCGCCCGACACCACGTAGATGGCCGGGAACACAAACGCGGTCAGCTTCTGCGTGCGGAACTGCGGTGAATCCATGGCGTCCTTCGGCGTATTGCGATGGATGAGCAGCCACTGCATCGCGAACAACATCAGACACATCAACGCCACGGCCACGCCGATGACGACGTGCGACTGCGGCGAGACGACCGTGCCGAACGAGTCGGCGATGCGCACGCCGAATATGGACGATGATTCGATGTCGCCCGCCATGACGCGGTCGATGCCGCTCAACGGTTCCGCATTCCCGGCGGCGCTTGCGGGCAGGGATTGCAGCGTGTAGAACAGCGAGCACAGAATCGGCGCCTGAATCAGCGAAGCAGGTATGAACCGAGCGGATTGGCGTTATGCCGCTGCTGCAAAGCCATAATTTCACGTTGCATGGCTTCTTTGGAACGCGGATCCTTACGCGCGGCGTACTTGCGTTGGATACGTTGGATTTGCGGTTGGAGCACCTGCATACGCTGCGTCGCGCGCATTTGGGAGAAGAAGAGAGGCAATAGACAGATACGGATGATGAGCACGAGGCACATAATCGCGATGCCTAAGCTGTGCGGCACCGACTCCTTCTACGGCGGCGGCATGGTCACCGGCCAGCCCATCGGCACCATGATCGGCTCTCGCATGATCAACAATGCGCAAGCCGGCTTCATCATCGGCGCCGTGATCATGGGCTTCCGGATTCGTGGCGCTTGACATCTGACCTCGCGAGGAATCCTCAAAGGACATGGAACGCACCAAGATGACGCTCAAGGATCTCGCTGTCTCCTTCCACTTCCCGAAGTTCTCCACCTCGCGTGACTTCTACAAGGCGTTCGGCTGCCGAGTGTGCATGTTGCTCAGCTACCAGATGATCTCCGTGTACCAACTCTACATCGTCGAGGATTACGTGCACCAGACCAAGACCGAGGCTGCCGGCACCATCGCCACCATGTCCATCATCACCATGGTCGTTTCCCTGACCGCTTCGCTGATCTCCGGCCCGATCTCCGACAAGATGCACACGCACAAGGTACCAGTCATCATCGCCTCGCTGCTGTTCGCGATTGGCACCGCGATGCCGTGGATCATGCCGAGCGTCACGGGCATGTACCTGTATGCGGGCATCGCCGGCTTCGGCTACGGCGTGTACTCAGCCATCGACCAAGCGCTCAACGTCGACGTGCTGCCGAACAAGGAAGAGGCCGGTAAGGGCCTCGGCATCCTCAACCTGGCCACCACGCTCGGCCAAGCAGTCGGTCCCACCATCACCTCCGTGGTCAAGACCACGACCGGCACCTACACGCCGGCGTTCGCCATCTCCATCGTCATGGCCGTGTGCGCTGCCGTGTTCGTGCTGCGTATCCAGAAGGTGAAGTAGCCGCTGCGAGTGCCTATCTCCGTTTCAAGGGGCTGATTTTGACTTTGCGGAACATCTACTTCCGTTTCAAGGGGCTGATGCCAAAGTAGCCACTGGTTAAAACGGCGGAATAGCGATAGAGCAATGCCATTTCTATCTGCGTTCCGCCAGTTGACCAGCCCCTTGAAACGGAAGTAGACCTCCGGCAAACGCCAAATCAGCCCCTTGAAGCTGATTTTGACTCAGCATCATGCAGCGCAGCTATATCCTCGGTGCGGGTATACTATTCCGGGCCGTCACGACGACGCCTATGGAACGCACGCATGGCAAAGAGAGAAACATGAGTCAGCCCGACACCGACACGGCGGCACAGTCGCCGTCCTCGCAACAGGAACCGCAGATTCAGACGGATGGCCGTCGAAGCCATTCGGAACAGATGAATCAACCAGCGCAAACCAGCCAGTCCGAGTCGTCACATGATGGCAAAGACGAGCACGCCCTACATACCAACCTGAAGCGCGGCATGGAATCCCGCCACCTGCAGATGATCTCATTAGGCGGCGTGATCGGCACCGGCCTGTTCCTGAGCTCCGGATACACCATCCAGCAGGCGGGCCCCATCGGCACGATCCTGGCATACAGCATCGGCGCGCTGATCGTCTACCTGGTCATGCTCACGCTCGGCGAACTGTCCGTGGCCATGCCGGTGACCGGCTCCTTCCATGTGTATGCCGAGAAGTTCATCGGCCCTGGCACCGGCTTCGTGATCGCAATCCAGTATTGGCTCACCTGGACGGTGGCGCTCGGCTCCGAATTCACCGCCGCCGGCCTGCTCATGCAACGCTGGTTCCCGGACAGCCCCACATGGGTGTGGAGCGCGGCGTGCATCATTCTCATCTTCACCTTAAACGCCTTGTCGGTGCGGCTCTTCGCCGAAGCGGAATTCTGGTTCGCCTCGATCAAGGTGTTCGCCATCTGCGCGTTCATCGTCATCGGATCGCTCGCCATCTTCGGCGTCATCCCGGTCGCCGGCTACCAACATGCCCCGATGTTCGTCAATCTCATCAAGGACGGCGTCTTCCCCAACGGCTTCATGCCGGTGTTCGCCACGATTCTGACCGTCAACTTCGCGTTCTCCGGCACCGAACTCATCGGCGTGACCGCCGGTGAGACGAGGGACCCGCAAACCGCCGTGCCGAAAGCCATCCACACCACCCTGTGGCGTCTGGTGCTCTTCTTCATCGGCTCAATCACCGTGATGTGCGCGCTGATCCCGTGGCGCAAGGCCGGCGTGGGCGAAAGCCCGTTCGTGCTCGTGTTCAACGGCATAGGCATCCCCTATGCGGGAGACATCATGAACTTCGTGGTGCTCACGGCCGTGCTCTCCGCCTCGAATTCCGGCCTGTACGCCTCCACGCGCATGGTGTGGTCGATGGGCAACGAAGGCATGATTCCGCGCTGGTTCGCCAAAACGAACCGTCGCGGCGTGCCGATGCTCGCCTTGTGCGCCGCGATGGCCGGTGGCCTGCTGGCGCTCCTGTCTTCCGTGATCGCCGCCTCGACTGTGTACCTGGTGCTGGTGGCGCTTTCCGGCCTGTCCGCCGTGGTGGTGTGGATCGCCATCGCCTACTGCCAGATCGTGTTCCGTCGCCGTTGGCTGGAGTCCGGCCATTCCACCAGCGAACTCAAATACCGCACGCCCGGCTATCCGTACGTGTCTTGGGCGGCGTTCATCCTGTGCACCGCATCGTTCGTATTGGTGATTTTCGACGTGGAGCAACGGTTCGCGCTCGTGGCCGAGCTCGTGTTCATCGTGGCCTGCTATGGGGCGTATTTCCTGCAACAGTGGGTACGCAAGCGCAAAAAGGCGACCGAGGCCGACGACCTCGATACGCTTTGGGTCGCGCGCGACTGAACGGCTCGCGACCTACCGGCGCACCGCTATTCGCGCCGTGAACGTGCACTGATCCAACGCAATGCCAGACCCAGCAAATCCACACCGCCACGATTGCCCATGATGTGGGTTTGAGCGCGGCCGGGGAGAACGGCAGCACCTGCAGGCCAATGATGATTAGGCCGGCGGCCAGCAGCGAAGCTGAGATGACCATACCGAACTTCTTCCAGTCAAGGCCTTCGCTTGCCTCTTCGGCACTCTGCGGAATCGTGTCGAAACCGGTGTAGAAGAGCGGCGTCATCACCAGCACTCCGGGCAGAAACGACCCGACCATGGTAACCGCGCCGGACGTCGAGCCGATCGGCAGCAGAAACACGGCGCCCAGCACGAAGGCGATCATCGCCTCGACCGGGCCACCGCCGACGATCATCCAGTCACCGACCAGCAGCACCCATACGGTGCCGATGATTGCGCCGAATCCCATGGTGAAGTAGTTCCACAGGCTCAGCGATCTGACCATGCCGCCGTCGTCGCCGCTGCCATCGGCACTACTGTCGCCGTTGCCGTTGTTACCATCCTCGTGCACAGGAATAGCGGCACTGGGCAGGCCAGTCGATTCCACCAAACTGGCCGTCATCGTGCTTGACGGGCTGAATGCCGTGGATGCGGCGACCATGACCGAGCCTCCTTTAATTCGGCCTGACTGTGATGATAACGCCGTTCACGATATGCCGTATTATGAACGCAGTGAGAGCCCGCTTCACCGGCCCTATTCGGCTCATGAATAAACTTCGCCTATCTGCGGCACTGAACACATGACCATAGTGTGATACACGTCACTTCCTGAAGTACGTAGTCGTTTATGGAATCACCCGCACGTTTTCCCGTATCGGAGCTGTACGATAGCTGTGAGACAGGGGGGGGGCAGATTCTAGTGGTGGTTGCAACACCTGAGGTTTGAGCGGCCTTCCATGGTCACGTTGTCGGTTGTTGAGGTTATCACGCGGCGTCGAGCAGTTCGATGATCTTCTCGCTTGGTTTTCATGAACCCGAGGGTTTTGCGTGGCCGGTCGTTGAGTTCCTCGGCGACCGCGTCGAGGTAGTCCTCCGGGTAGACGGATAGGTCGGTGCCTTTGGGGAAGTACTGGCG
>ENA-OQBG01000131-OQBG01000131.1-human-gut-metagenome-genome-assembly--contig:-NODE-131-length-17573-cov-1.984810_pt1 | contig 17573 bp, 21 predicted proteins | sample MGYA00242746_ERZ504551 | MGnify/ENA primary metagenome ERZ504551 (study PRJEB26092, sample SAMD00036289) | human gut metagenome | host: Homo sapiens | study: EMG produced TPA metagenomics assembly of... | reverse complement strand
TGTAATGGATTAAAGTTCTTAATAGCTTTTGTAAATTTTAATTTTTACAGTATCCTCAAAACGCACAATTTGTTACGTAGAAGTGTAAGCTTCTTCTGATAAACTGCGGAGCAGTTATCCGGTGTAGAGTTGCACAGAGAAGAGGATGATTTAAATTTTATAGAGGTATTTGGATGTGAGAAAGCAGTGAATGCATGTGATTGGATCTGCCTGAAATTACAAAAAGTTTTTAATATCAACTTAATTATTTTAGTACCTTATAAGGTTGAAAAAGCACTTTGCTGTGATACAATCTTGAAGATTTAGGAAAAATAAGTGATAGACACAATATAAAGATAAGAAAGGGAGATTGTATGAAAGCATTTCTGATATTAGAAGATGGCCATGTGTTCAAAGGTACAAGCATTGGTTCAACGAGAGACGTTATCAGCGAAATCGTCTTTAATACTTCCATGACCGGTTATCTGGAAGTAATGACCGACCCTTCCTATGCAGGACAGGCAGTATGTATGACTTATCCCCTCATTGGGAATTACGGAATCTGTTATGATGACCAGGAGTCATCAAAGCCATGGGTGGACGGCTTTATTGTCCGCGAATTATCCCGTGTCCCAAGTAATTTCAGAAGCGTGGACACGATTCAGCATTTCTTAACAAAGCATGATATTCCAGGTATTGCCGGAATTGATACCAGAGCCTTAACGAAAATCCTTCGTGAGAAAGGTACCATGAACGGTATGATCACCGTCAATGAAAATTATGATTTAGATACAATTATCCCCCAGTTAAAAGCATATACAACAGGTAAGGTAGTAGAGAAGGTAACATGCCGCGAGAAAGAGATTTTAAAAGGCGACGGTCCGAAAGTAGCACTTCTTGACCTGGGAGCTAAGAGAAACATTGCACGTTCCCTGAATGAAAGAGGATGTGAGGTTACAATTTATCCGGCACTGACACCTGCGGAAGAGATTCTGGAGGCAAATCCGGATGGCATTATGTTAAGTAACGGCCCTGGAGATCCAAAGGAATGTACTTCTATTATAAAGGAAATAAAAAAATTATATGATTCTGAAGTTCCGATCTTCGCAATCTGTCTTGGACATCAGCTTATGGCTCTTGCAACAGGTGGAGATACCCATAAGATGAAATACGGACACAGAGGCGGAAATCATCCGGTCAAAGACCTTGCAACAGGACGTGTTTACATTTCTTCCCAGAACCATGGCTATGTAGTAGATGCTGAGGGACTTGAAGAGAAAACATTGCAAAACCTGCATTCGTTAACGTCAATGACGGCACAAACGAAGGTATGGCATACGAAGGAAAGAATATCTTTACTGTACAGTTCCATCCTGAAGCATGCCCGGGACCGCAGGATTCCAGTTACCTGTTTGACAGATTTATGGATATGATGGGAGGAAATAAATAATGCCAAGAAATAAAGACATTAAAAAAGTACTTGTAATTGGTTCCGGCCCGATTATCATCGGCCAGGCAGCAGAGTTTGACTATGCAGGAACACAGGCATGCCGTTCCCTGAAAGAAGAAGGCATTGAGGTTGTTCTTCTTAATTCCAACCCTGCAACCATCATGACAGATAAAGATATCGCTGACAGAGTTTATATTGAGCCTCTGACAGTAGAAGTAGTAGAACAGCTTATCCTGAAAGAGAAACCGGACAGCGTCCTTCCTACACTGGGTGGCCAGGCGGGATTAAACCTTGCCATGGAGCTGGATGAGAAAGGTTTCCTCAAAGAACACAATATAAGACTGATCGGTACAACTGCCCAGACAATCAAGAAAGCGGAGGACCGTCAGGAATTTAAAGATACCATGGAGAAGATCGGTGAGCCGATCGCAGCATCCAAGGTTGTTACAACAGTAGAAGATGGTCTTGCATTTACAAACATCATTGGTTATCCGGTAGTTCTCCGTCCGGCTTACACACTCGGTGGAAGCGGTGGCGGTATCGCTCATAATGAATATGAACTTCGTGAAATCCTGGAGAATGGTCTTCGTCTTTCACGTGTAGGTGAAGTTCTGGTAGAGCGCTGCATCGCAGGATGGAAAGAGATTGAATATGAAGTAATGCGTGACAGTGCAGGAAACTGCATCACAGTCTGCAACATGGAGAACATTGATCCGGTTGGTGTCCACACAGGTGACTCTATCGTAGTTGCTCCATCTCAGACACTGGGAGATAAAGAATATCAGATGCTCCGTACTTCAGCCCTGAACATCATCACAGAACTTGGAATCACAGGTGGATGTAACGTTCAGTACGCTCTGAAACCGGACAGCTTTGAATACTGTGTAATCGAGGTAAACCCGCGTGTAAGCCGTTCCTCTGCACTTGCAAGTAAGGCAACAGGTTACCCGATCGCAAAGGTTGCAGCAAAAATTGCCCTGGGTTACACACTGGATGAGATCCCGAATGCGATCACAGGAAAAACATATGCAAGTTTCGAGCCAATGCTTGACTACTGCGTAGTGAAGATTCCGAGACTTCCATTTGATAAATTTATTACTGCAAAGAGAACCCTTACTACTCAGATGAAGGCGACAGGTGAGGTTATGAGTATCTGCCATAACTTCGAAGGTGCCCTGATGAAAGCCATCCGTTCTCTTGAACAGCACGTAGACAGCCTGATGTCCTATGATTTCACACAGCTTACAGACGAGGAACTCCTTGCAGAGCTGGAAATCGTAGATGACCGCAGAATCTGGAAAATCGCAGAAGCAATCCGCCGCGGTATGCCGCAGTCCATGCTTCATGACATTACCAAGATTGATATCTGGTTCATTGATAAGCTGGCAATCCTTGTTGGAATGGAAAATGCACTTAAAACCAGAAAGCTTACAAAAGAGCTTCTTCTGGAAGCAAAGCGCATGGAATTTCCGGATTATATCATTGCTCGTCTGACAGGTAAAACAGAAGAAGAAATCAAAAGCTCTTCGTGAAGAATACCAGATCAAAGCAGCATACAAGATGGTTGATACCTGTGCTGCAGAGTTTGCGGCAGCAACACCATATTACTATTCTGTATACGGCGATGAAGGCACAGAGAATGAAGCAGTAGCAACACCGGATAAAAAGAAAATCCTGGTACTTGGTTCCGGTCCGATCCGTATCGGTCAGGGTATTGAGTTCGACTTCTGTTCCGTACACTGTACATGGGCATTTGCAAAAGAAGGCTATGAGACCATCATCATCAACAACAACCCGGAAACAGTTAGTACAGACTTTGATATTGCAGATAAACTGTATTTCGAGCCTCTGACACCGGAAGATGTTGAGAATGTAGTAAATATCGAGAAACCGGACGGAGCAGTTGTACAGTTCGGTGGTCAGACAGCTATCAAATTAACAGAAGCACTGACAAAGATGGGCGTTAAGATTCTCGGAACATCTGCTGAGAACGTAGATGCAGCAGAAGACCGTGAGCTCTTTGATGAGATTCTTGAAAAATGCGAAATTCCGAGACCAAAGGGACAGACAGTATTTACTGCTGAGGAAGCTAAGAAAGCAGCAAATGAGCTGGGTTATCCTGTTCTGGTTCGTCCTTCCTATGTACTTGGTGGTCAGGGCATGAGAATCGCTGTAAGCGATGAGGACGTAGAAGAGTATATCGGTGTGATCAACCAGATCGCACAGGAGCACCCGATCCTTGTTGATAAATACCTGATGGGTAAGGAAATCGAAGTAGATGCTGTATGCGATGGCGAGGATATCCTGATTCCTGGTATCATGGAACATATCGAGCGTGCCGGAATCCACTCCGGTGACAGTATCTCCGTATACCCGGCTAAGACCATCAGCGAGAAAGCAAAAGAGACAATTGCAGAATACACCAGACGTCTTGCAAGAGCCCTGCATGTTATCGGTATGATCAACATCCAGTTCATTGTTCTTGGAGATGATGTATATGTGATCGAGGTTAATCCTCGTTCCAGCCGTACTGTACCGTACATCAGCAAGGTAACAGGAATTCCGATCGTTCCTCTTGCAACGAAGGTAATACTTGGATACAAGCTGAAAGACATGGGCTATGAACCGGGACTTCAGCCGGAAGCAAAACACTATGCGATCAAGATGCCTGTATTCTCATTTGAGAAGATCCGCGGCGCTGATATCAGTCTTGGACCGGAAATGAAGTCAACAGGTGAGTGCCTTGGTATTGCTGAGACATTCAATGAAGCGCTTTACAAAGCATTTATCGGAGCAGGTATCCGTCTTCCGAAACATAAAAACATGATCATCACTGTTAAAGACGAAGACAAACAGGATATCATCCCGATCGCAAGAAGATTCGAAGCACTTGGATACAGAATCTATGCTACACTGGGAACTGCAAAAGTCCTCAAAGAAAACGGAATCAAAGTTATCCGTACAAATAAGCTGGAGCAGCCTGCACCGAACCTTATGGACCTTATCCTTGGTCATAAGATCGACGTTGTCATTGATACTCCGCCACAGGGCGTAGAACATCAGAAAGATGGTTTCGTCATCAGACGTAACGCCATCGAGACAGGTGTCAATGTCCTTACTTCTCTGGATACAGCAGAAGCACTGGCAACCAGCCTTGAGAATACAGACCTGAACAATTTATCTCTTATTGATATTGCTACGATTGCAAGAAGATAAAGAACTGATAAATAATATGAAATGATGAAAAGCAGCCGTAATTTTCTCTGTCGGAGAAAAGGCGGCTGTTTTTATCTTATAGAATCAGCAGGAAAAATATAGATTACAGTTGTATCAGTGGCATGGTGTGTAATATAATCATATGAGTATTTACAGTGAGTCAGATAGATATATGTGGGTCTTTTGCATTACTTATTATCTGGCAGAAACCTGTCTGATCCGGTTGAAAATCGTTGTAAATAAGAATAACAACAAAAAAGAAAACAGGAAGGGAAAGATTATGGATTTTATTGAACTGTTAAAGGTCATTTTCCTTGGGATTGTAGAGGGAATCACAGAATGGCTCCCGATCAGCAGTACCGGACATATGATCCTGGTGGATGAGTTCCTGAAACTGAATGTGACAGAGGATTTTAAGAATCTGTTTTTCGTAGTGATCCAGCTTGGCGCGATCCTCGCGGTTGTAGTTCTCTACTGGAACAAATTGTGGCCGTTTTATATCAGACCAATTTCAAAGAAACAGCAGGCAGTGCTTAACAGGCATGGTGCAGTATCCAGAGGATTCTTACTTTTGTGGAGAAGTTCTGTGATAAAGAGAAATGGGTACTCTGGTTTAAAATTATAGTAGCCTGTATACCGACGATTGTTATCGCACTTCCGTTTAATGATGTCATTGAAGAGAAATTTAATAACTATGTAGTAGTTGCCATTGCGCTGATCGTATATGGTATCCTCTTCATTGTCATTGAGAATTATAACAAGAGAAGAAGACCAATCTGTACAAATCTGGAAAATCTGTCATTTAAGACTGCACTCATCATCGGTCTGTTCCAGGTACTCTCCGTAGTTCCGGGTACATCCCGTTCAGGTTCCACCATTATCGGTGGTATCCTTGCAGGAACCTCCCGTACAGTAGCAGCAGAATTTACCTTCTTCCTGGGAATCCCGGTCATGTTCGGAGCCAGTCTTCTGAAAATCCTGAAATTCGGTTTCTCTTTCACAGGAACAGAGGTGATGATCCTGATCGTGGGAATGGTAGTGGCATTTGTAGTTTCCATTATCGCGATCAAATTCCTGATGGGATACATAAAGAAACATGACTTTAAGGCATTCGGATGGTACAGAATCGCACTTGGTATTCTGGTGCTTGGATACTTTATCGGAAAAACACTTCTTGGTTGTAAATAATGTATAAGAAAAGCCCTGCTGTATAAGCGGCATGTACGTCATAAGCGTATATCCCGGACAGCAGGGCTTTTTATTATGTTACAGGTTTCTTATATACAGATCATTTCGCCGGTATAAGAGGTATCATAACCTGTCAGATGATGAATCTCAGTTTTGAAATCTTCAGATTGTACAATTTCCACAAGAGCAGAGAACCCCGGCTTTCTCACAGATTCCGCAGGAATTGCCAGATACATCTGCATATCAGTCACAGGGACGAAATCAAGTCCCGGAAAGTAACGTGCGATCATTTCTTCTCCAAAAGCAACATTCGCTCTGTGCTCAAAAACAGCAGATGCAGATGACATATCAGAGACAGCTTCATTTCTGTATCCGCTGATTTTTTCAGAAGAGATTCCCCGTTCTTTTAACAGACGGTCCAGATAAACCCTGCGGGCACTTCCCTTTTCACGATTCATAAAAACAACTTTCGGATCCGTCAGGTCCTCCACAGAAGAAATCTTTTCAGGATTTCCGGCCTGTACATAGAAGCCGACAGAGTATTTATATAAAGAAAGAAGTATCAGCGGGATTCCGGGAACCAGGTGACGGATATCATCTATATCCAGACTGGTAGCAGCGATATGTGCCTTTTCGAAATACAGGGAATAAAGTCCGTTATAGTCATTCATATGAGACTGCAGGACAGGAAGGCCATCAGGATGAGCGGACATTTTGCCGAGAAGAAGCTCCAGGGCGGCAGAAGTCTGGCCGCCTAAAATGATACCACTGGAATGAAGCAGATAATCTCTCTTCAGCAGAGAGCTCTCAGGTTCAAAATTAACAAAAGTGTATGGAATATCCTGCCCGCTTTCGGAATTGCCGGAACTGCTCCTGTTAAGATACTGTGTCAACTGCTCTTCGCTGACCCTGAGTTGTTTTCCAATTTTGGAAGATTCCAGCTCACCGCGCTTGATAAGTTCATAGACCGTCGTCTTTTTGATCTTCAGACGGTCTGCGACCTCCTGAGCTGTGTAAAGTTTATTCATCAATACCTACCATGACATTAGTAGCCTTGATCACTGCATAAGCATCAGAACCTACTTTCAGGTTTAATTCTTCAACTGCTGCACAGGAGATGGTTGCTGTGATAATGTTTCCACCGCCGATATCAATAGAAACGATGGAGTTTACAGCTCCGTTATTGATACTTACTACTTTCCCTTTAACTGATTGCGTGCACTTAATTTCATGATAATTACCTCACTGTTTATTATTTTTTTTCTATAGATTTATCGTTACTGTTCACACACCACTATCCCGCGAGGTGTTTTGGCATGAATATGCCAAAATCCCGAGACATACAAGCCAAAATTCCATTGCCGCAGGCAATCTGGAATGAATTTTGGCTGCGTTACTGAGAACGGAGTGAACAGTAACGATTTATCTGATACCCGATCAAAGGCCGGAAAGTTGTTTATGGCAGTAAAAATAAGGCTTTCGACCTTTTATCATTTACATGATAACATATACAAATAAAAATTGACAAGAATACAAAAAGTTTTGTACAATAGATACAAAAGAAAACAAAACTGAATAAAACAAAACGAAACTAAATGAAAGGCGGTAAAAATATGAGAAAGAAATTAATTGCAGCAATGATGGCAGGAGTACTGAGTGCAGGAATGTTCAGCACAGGAGTTTTCGCAGCAGATACAGACTTAAAAGGTGAAGTCAACACATTCATCGCAGCAAGCTTAAGCAATGCAATGGAAGAAATCCAGAAAGACTTCAATGAGACATATCCTGATGTTGAAATCCTCTACAATGCAGACAGCTCAGGCACATTACAGACACAGATCGAAGAAGGTGCACGCTGCGATATCTTCTTCTCAGCAGCTGACAAGCAGATGGACGCTCTGGTAGACGAAAATCTGGCTAAGAAAGATACGGTAGAAGATATCCTTGAGAACAAAGTCGTTCTGATCAAACCTAAGGATGGAGAAACAAAAGTTACAGGATTCGAGAACATCACAGATGCAGCCAACATCGCACTTGCAGGTGACAGCGTTCCTGTTGGACAGTATTCCAGAGAAATTTTCGACAATCTTGGAATTACAGATGAAGTAAATAAGATGGAAATCAATGAAGGTAAAAATGTATCTGAAGTTCTTGCTGCAGTAAGTGAAGGAAGTAATGAGATTGGTATCGTTTATGCTACAGATGCAGCTTCCGTTGTAGATAAAGTAGACGTTATCGCAGAAGCTCCGGCAGATGCACTGAAGACACCTGTTCTCTATCCGGTAGGCCTTATCGAAGACAAAGAGGCATCTGAAGATGATACAGCAGCTGCAGAAGCATTCCTTGAGTACATCAAATCTGACGACGCTATGAAAGTATTCGAGAAATACGGATTCACAGCATACAAAGCAGATGATGCTTCCGAAACAGATGATAAAGATGCAGAAGCAACAGAAGAAGCAGATGACACAGAAACAAATGCTGAGACAGAGACAACAGAGGAAGTTAAATAAGAATGAGTGAATTTCTGGCAGAAATAAACTGGAGTCCCTTGTGGATTTCATTGAAAACAGGTTTCACAGCTACTGTGATCGCATTCTTTCTGGGAATATTCTTTGCGAGACTGGTAATGAAGATGAAACCTTTTTCCAGAGGCATACTGGATGGTATTCTGACCATGCCTCTGGTACTTCCCCCGACAGTGGCCGGTTTCATTCTGCTTTTGCTGTTCAGTCTGAGACGTCCGTTCGGGGCATTTCTGCTGGATAATTTTGATATTAAGATCGTACAGACCTGGAAGGGCTGCGTGATCGCAGCATCTGTAATTGCGTTTCCACTGATGTACCGAAATGCACGCGCTGCATTTGAACAGGTGGATGTGAATCTGATCGCAGCAGGCAAGACACTTGGCATGAGTGACAGAAGAATCTTCTGGACAGTTGTCATGCCGACAGCAGGACCCGGAATCGCATCCGGTACAGTCCTTGCCTTTGCCAGAGCAATCGGAGAATACGGTGCTACATCCATGCTCGCAGGAAACATTCTTGGCAAGACCAGAACCGTTTCCGTTGCCATTGCTTCGGAGACTGCGGCAGGAAATTATGGCATGGCCGGTTTCTGGGTAGTTGTGATCTTGATCATTTCATTTGTGATCGTTGCGGCGATCAATATCGTTTCCGGTAAGGGAATGAAGATGGGCAGGTGGATGTAATGGCAGTCAGTGTGGATATTGAGAAGAAACTTCATGGCTTCACTCTGAAAGTAAGCTGGAGAGTGATGGTTCTCCAATGGGGATCCTTGGAGCATCCGGAAGCGGAAAAGTATGACTCTGCGCTGTATTGCAGGAATCCAGACACCGGACTCAGGAAGAATTGTTGTAAATGATAAAGTTCTTTTTGATTCAGAAAAGAAAATCAATCTTAAACCGCAGGAGAGGAAGGTCGGCTATCTTTTTCAGAACTATGCACTTTTTCCTACCATGACTGTAGAGAAGAATATCGCATGCGGATACAGAGGTGATAAGAAACATCTTAAGGCAAAAGTGGCAGATTACATAGAGCGTTATCAGCTTAACGGGCTGGAGAAGCGTTATCCGGGCCAGCTTTCCGGAGGTCAGCAGCAGCGTGTCGCACTGGCACGAATGATGATCGGAGAACCGGAAGCATCCTTCTGGATGAACCGTTCTCAGCACTGGATGGATATCTGAAAGATATCATGCAGCGTGATATGCAGAACTTTCTTAATGAGTACACAGGTGATATGATTCTGGTCACTCACAGCCGTGATGAGGCTTACAAGTCTGCGGACATCTGACAATTCTGGACAGCGGTCAGGCACTTACTACAGGAGAAACCAAGAAACTCTTTGAAACGACCTGGTATTCTGCAGGCAGCCAGACTGACAGGGTGTAAAAATTTCTCAACTGTACAGAAAATGGGAAAACACAGTATTTATGCAGTGGACTGGGATCTGATGCTGCAGACCAAAGATGTGGTGCCGGATGATGTTACGCATGTGGGAATCCGCGGTCACTGGATGAAAGGTGCATCTGAAGGCGGAGAGAACCACATGGAAGTGGAAGTTGTGGAATATATTGAAACGACCTTTGAACATCAGTATTTACTGAAGAACAAGAAAGGCGGAGACTGTCAGCCGGTCTGGTGGATGTGTCCCAAAGGAAATTTTGAGGAAGATCCGCGTGCAAAAGTTCCGAAATATATTCATTTTCCGGAAGAGCATCTGATGCTGCTGAAAGAAGCGAAATAGAATATATAAGAAATAATAAAAAGCGTTGTATTTTCAACAGAGATTTCTGGTGAAGATATAACGCTTTTTTAACCGAATCAAGTAAGTCCCTGCGGAGCAGTTATTCGGTGTAGAATCGCGTAGCCACGTAGCTGTAAGAGTCTGCCGGTTTGATCACGCAGATGGATGTTATCAAATTGTCTGAGAAATCTATGACGGATGATTCTTAGAATATTTTATGTAGTCCACAACCATCATCGCCAGTTTAAATGTTAATGCATCCTCAAACGCACGGATATCCAGTCCGAATTTTCTCTGCAGCTTCTCAAAGCGGTACACCAGAGTATTTCTGTGTACATAAAGCTGTCTGGAAGTCTCGGAGAGATTCAGGTTATTTTCAAAGAAGGTACGGATGGTGATCAGGGTTTCTTCGTCAATAGAATCCAGAGTTTCCTCTTTGAAGATCTCGTCGATAAACATTTCACATATGGGAACAGGAAGCTGGTAGATCAGTCTGCCGATTCCAAGCTGGTTATATCCGAATACATTTTTATCTGCGTAGAAAATCTTGCCTACTTCAAGGGCTGTATGTGCTTCCTTGTATGCGTCTGGAAGCCTGGAAATATCCTCTGCCAGATTACTGTAGGCAACCCATGCGGAAGTCATTGCTTCTGTATTTAACATATCTACAAGCATATATGCAATTGATTCCAGATCCTCATAAGTTTCTGTAGACTGTAATTCTCTGATGATGATAATCCCTGTATCATCAATAGCTGTGATGAAATCTCTGGTACGGGCAGAGAAAATATTCCGGATCGTAGCGAGAGCGTTCTCATCCTTGGTCTGTTTGGTTTCCACAAGAAATACGGCACGCTGAACAGAAGTTGCAATGTGCAGTTTCTTGGCGCAGTTAAAGGCATCTACATCAGAATAACTACCAAGGAGAAGATTCTGCATAAAGGTATTCTTGTCGCTTTTCTCTGCATAGGCAGCCAGGAGACTCTGTACCTGGCATACAGCCAGCTCTCCGATGGTAGCAGTACTTTCTGCTTTTCCCCATACGATCAGAATATAGGAGATGGAATGGTTCTCCATGATCTTATACAGGCAGCAGCTTGTATTGGAAACACACAGGGCACTGCTTTGGCGAAATTCTTCCAGTTTTGATTCTGCAGGAAGTTTTTATCACAGGTAGAGAGAAAGATATGGTTATCAGAATCCAGCAGACAGAAATCAATCTGGCTGATATTCTTCCAGTCTGTCAGGCATTTCTGTAAAATCTGTTGTATTTTCATTAGGTCAATCCTTTCTTTTGGGGTATGAGTCAGCTTATAGCAATCCTTGCAAATTGTCTGATCGAAGTAATCAGGCAGCCAATTCTATATTATAACATAAAAACCCGGGGAAAACTCCCCGGGTTTATTAAAGATTCCTGAAAATTAGTTGCAGATTGTAAGTTCTGTTTCTTTATCAAAAGAAATGAGATTTTTCCATATCGAATGCGAATTTGATCGGATCACCGGTCTTAGCTGTTGTACGAGGATCAACTCGTGCTGTAACCTGAGTTCCGTTTACATCGAAGTATAAGAATACTTCAGCTCCGAGAAGCTCGTAAACTTTAACTACGGATGTCATCGGTGCGCTTGGAGAAGCTTCGATGAACATCTGGGAATCATGGATATCTTCCGGACGGATACCGAGAACAACTGTTTTACCTACATAGCCGCCATCTTTAAGAGCTTTTGCTTTAGCAGCTGGGATAACCAGTTCATGCTCGCCAACTTTAGCGATAAGGTTGCCACCTTTTTCGGAGATAACAGCGTCAAGGAAGTTCATCTGCGGAGATCCCATGAATCCTGCAACGAATAAGTTGCCTGGTTTCTGATACAGGTTCTGAGGTGTATCTACCTGCTGAACAACACCGTCTTTCATAACAACGATTCTGGTACCAAGAGTCATAGCCTCTGTCTGGTCATGTGTTACATAGATGATTGTAGCACCCAGTCTCTGGTGGATCTTGGAAATCTCGATACGCATCTGTACACGAAGTTTAGCATCCAGGTTGGAAAGAGGCTCATCCATAAGGAATACCTTAGGATTACGTACGATAGCACGTCCCATAGCAACACGCTGTCTCTGACCACCGGAAAGAGCCTTCGGTTTACGATCAAGAAGTTTCTCAAGGTCAAGGATTCTTGCAGCTTCACGAACTGCTTTATCAATCTGGTCTTTCGGAACTTTACGAAGTTTAAGTCCGAATGCCATGTTATCATATACTGTCATATGAGGATACAGAGCGTAGTTCTGGAATACCATTGCGATATCACGGTCTTTAGGCTCTACATCGTTCATAACTTTGTCACCAATCTTTAATGTACCGCCGGAAATTTCTTCCAGACCGGCAATCATACGAAGTGTAGTAGATTTACCACATCCTGAAGGTCCTACGAAAATGATGAATTCTTTATCTTCGATCTCCAGATTGAAATCTTTAACTGCCTGGAAACCATTTGGGTAAGTTTTGTTAATGTGCTGTAATGATAAGCTTGCCATGATTATTATTCCTCCAAAATTATTTCATAGTGTTTTTGCTGATTGATTACTCGTTTTTTTCATCTGTAGACAGTATAGCGAAAAGGAGGGGGGATGGCTAGGGAAGAATCGTACAAAGATTTTTTTGTTTCTTGTCATTCTGACGAAAAGCCGGAATCAGTATTCGGGGATTCCGTCAAACTGTCAAAAGGCATGAGAAAAACGCAGGACAAATGACGAAATTCTGTCTGCGTTTTTCAAAATTGGAACTATAGCAGTCCTGGTAAACATAGTTCTTTTTACCACCTGTTACACAAAGTGTATACAAGATTATGGTTTGACTGAATCAAGTCAAAAATCTCTGACAATATGAAGGAACGGATGGGAGAATACGGATATCGGGCTAAAATTACAGGTGGATCAGAGAAAGCAAATCATCAGGAAGCATTTTGCGCAAATTCTGTGTTGACCAGTTCTGCATACGGTGTACGTTCCTTCAGTTCTCCTGCGTCTTCCAGGATATCCTGCAGCAGTTCAAATCCATCCTGCCCGAACACCAGATTTTCTTTCCAGGTATCCTGATCGTAATAACGTTTTTACGATGGCTGTGATGGTATCCAGATCTGTTTCAGGGAACTGAGGCTCGATGATTTCTGCAATTTCTTCAGGAGTGTGGCTCTGGACAAAATCCATACCTTTTTGCAGAGCATCAGTAAATTTTTGCATGATATCAGGATTTTTTTCCATATAGCTGGTTCTGGCACTGTAGGAGGTGTATGGTACGTAGCCGGAGTCAACGCCCAGGGATGCCACAACATACCCGGCACCTTGCTTTCAAGAGCAGTAGCAGACGGCTCAAATTCTACGGTGAAATCGGCTGAATCATCTCCGGTAAAGGCAGCAGCAGTAGCGCCGAAGTCAATGCTCTGGTCAATAGACAGATCTTTCTCAGGGTCAAGACCATTCTTTTTCAGGATATACTCAAATACCATTTCCGGCATGCCACCTTTGCGGCCGCCAAGAACTTTCCTGCCCTTCAGATCTTCCCATTTAAAATCCGGCATTTCTTCTCTTGCCACAAGGAAATTTCCGGCTCGCTGGGTAAGCTGCGCAAAATTCACAACAGGATCAGTAGCTCCTTCCTGATAGGCATAGATAGATGCTTCTGCTCCCATAAATCCGATATCTGCCTCACCGGAAATCAGAGCAGTCAGAACTTTATCCGCACCGAATCCAGTTATCAATGTCAGATCCAGACCTTCTTCCGAAAAATATCCCTCTTCGATTGCCACATACTGTGGCGCATAGAAGATTGAGTGTGCGACTTCATTCAACGTAACTTTCGTAAGTTTTCCTCTCCCCCATCCTTCTCTGCAGCAAAGCTGTCATCGGCAGCGCAGTCACCGCCAGAATACTGCTGCCGCTAGTGAAATCCATTTTTATTTTCATGCAGATTACTCCTTTGAGACTTCTGCTGTTAGGATATTCCCTCAACTCAAAATGGTGCATTTTTTCTTGATAATTCATTTATATATTTCTAAAAGTAAAATATAATTGACTTTTATACAAATAAATGATATCTTATAGTCATCAGGGAGGTGAAGCAAGCTTGCCAAAGAATATTGCTATCAAAGTAGCACGAGCACAAAAGGATATGACGCAGAAGGCATTGGCGGAGGCTGCCGGTATTTCGCGGCAGACTATGAATGCAATCGAAAAGGGTGAATACAATCCAACAATCAAGCTATGCCGAAGAATCTGCCGTATCTTGGATAAGAGTCTGGATGATTTATTTTGGGAGGATGACGAGGATGAAGAAAACGAAAAGTAATCTGGATGAATTACAGGAACTGAAACTTCTGAAGATTGAGCACAATGGATGCTGGCTGGCTTTCTGGGGGATTGCTGGCTGTAATACTGACCCAGATAGCCATAGGAAATGACAGCAAACAGGATCTTTCCGGAGAATGGATCGTATTTATGTGCCTTGCTTTATATCTTACAGTAGGATGCATAAGAAACGGAATCTGGGACAGAAAGCTGAAACCAAATTTTAAGAACAATATCATGGCCAGTAGCATCGCCGCAGTTGTTATGGGGATTTTGTGGTTTATCATTCTTATCGGAATTATCACAAACTCGTCGGTTCCATTGCAACTGGAGTTATTATGTTTTTTCTATAGAGATTTTATGTTTCCTTGCATTAACGCTTACTTCTAAAATTTATAAAAAAAGACTGAAAAAGCTTGAAGATGATTCTGAGGATGAATGATGATACCTGGGGAAAAGCCAGAGGGGACTGTATTTGAGCCATCAAACACCGTCCCCCTTGGTCCTTGGTCAATGTATAAAAATGTCCTTGCCGAATATAATTTAAAACAAAGATGATTTCTGATTGACTTTCTTAGTTATATCAGTTATATTATCTTTAGTGATCAGATTGCAGAAACTTGAGAAGCCTGCGATCGGGGGAGGGTGCCGAGGCCCCTCTCCTTTTTCTTTATCTGGAACATTTTTGCAGCGAGGTACATATGAGCAAACCGTTTATTACATATACCGCACAAGTTGAAAAAACTGAAAAATGAAAAAAATCTAGTTATTACAGATGATGATTTTGCGGTAGAATCCCTGCAGAATATCAGTTATTATGCATTAAATTGGTGGATATAAACATCCTTTTATTGATATTCATACCCGCAAATACATTAATGAAGCGTGTTTTGAAGATATAGTTGCTCTTTATGAATTTGATGAAGAGTTACGTGGGATTTCTTTAAGTATTTATGCCGCGTGGAAAGAAAAATGCGTTCGTCCATTTCTTATCACTTCTGTAAAAAACATGGAGAACGTCAAGAAGAATATCTCAACTCCAATAATTACGGCAATATTCCCAAAAATAAAAATGGAATTACCAAATTAATCAAAATGCTAGATATGATGGCAAACAAAAACAAGGATCACGAATATCTTGTTTACCAGCGTAACAAATATCATAATATTCCGTTATGGGTGATTATGAATACCCTTACTTTTGGTCAGATATCAAAAATGTTTGAATTCTTACCTCAAAATATGCAGGGAGCAATTTGCCAGGATTTTGGAAATGTCAAGAAAAATGAAATGATAAAATATTTAAAGGTATTAACGCTGTACCGAAATGTATGTGCTCATAACGAAAGGTTGTTTTCCTATCATACATATATTGACATTCCAGATACATTGTTACATAAAAAATTAGGCATTTCTAAAAACGGTTCAAAATATATATATGGAAAAAATGACTTGTTTAGTGTAGTCATTACTTTTCGTTATCTACTTCCAAAGACTGATTTTTTACTGTTTAAAAAGCAATTATTGCATATTTTTGACCGATATGAAAAGCGGAATTCAAATTTGAAGTTGAATGATCTTTTGAATATATGGGGTTTCCGATTAACTGGAAAGAGAATAACAAATTTCGCAAATATAAGTGGAGATACATCAATGGTATCTCCACACTTGTTTAATTTGTCAAAGCGATAATTGTTTTTGCTAATGTTTCAAAGGTAACACTAAAATCATCTCTATTACGTTTCATATTTTCCCAGACACTCCCCGTCTTTTCAACTTGTTCTTGCGTCAACTCAAAAACAGGTGTATTGTTCATTTGTGATTGAGCAATTAGACTATTAAAATCTGCAATATTTATTAAATTGTAATTAGTTCTTTTTGAATAAGCATTCCATTTTCATCCAATATAGGAACTAATTTTTCTGCAACAATTTTATTAATATCGTCAATCTATTCTGAAAATGCTTTTACCGGCGAGCCATTTCGCGGGCGGTATCGCTGTTGTATAGTACCTAGAAATTTAGGTACAGTATCATTCACTTGTAAAATTGCGTTTTTTAAAAACCTCTGCTTTTCGCAAATTATCATAAGTAGAACACCATTTAGGAAACACTTTAATAAGTGATTCTATGGCCATATAGCAAAAATAATCTGGGGCACATGGAATAATAAAAAATCACTTCCCATCAAAATGTTGGCATTTGTGGCAGATATGCTTGGACTCATGTCAAGTAAAACAAAATCCAAATGATATTTTTCACTAGTCATAGTGATTAATTGTCTTAATGCACCAGGAACATTTTGCAACACAACTAAAGATCCTGTCATATTTCAGCAATATTGTATGTTGCGTCATATTCAGAAACTCTATATGTCCAGGAAGTAAAAATAGATTTTCGTTGTGTTCAAATTCATAACAGTGTCGCTTCAAGCGGTCGCATTTCATTATTGAGAACCGGTGATAGTGCTGATTTTATATTATAATTATTTGCTTCATAAAACTGTGTTAGCTTATTTTCCTTATCGGCATTTAAACATAATCCTGTAAGGTTACATTGGGGATCAGTATCTATCATCAATGTTTTATATCCCAGTTCGGCTAATTTCCAGCCCAAATGAAAAGTAGTAGTGGTTTTACTAACCCCACCTTTGTTATTAAATAATGCAATTATTTTTGCCATAAAATGGTTTCCTCCTAATGTAAAGATATATTTATTATAAATCAATATCCTCATAATCAAAAGAGACATTTTTATTTAAGAAATGCACTATTCAACCCGTCTACCCAATTTACACAAAAATCACAATCGTCTCATAATTTTACATTTGATGTATGTACACCACCTTTGCGGCCGCCAAGGACCTTTCTTGCCTTTCCAGATCTTCCCACTTTAAATCCGGCATTTCTTCTCTTGCTACAAGGAATTCTGCCCGCTGGGTAAGCTGTGCAAAGTTTACAACAGATCGGTAGCTCCTTCCTGATAGGCATAGATAGATGCTTCTGCTCCCATAAATCCGATATCTGCCTCACCGGATATTACAGCCGTCATTGTCTTATCTGCTCCAAAGCCAGTTATAAGCGTCATATCAAGCCCCTCATTTTTAAAATATCCTTTTTCGATTGCCACAT
>ENA-OQBG01000130-OQBG01000130.1-human-gut-metagenome-genome-assembly--contig:-NODE-130-length-17709-cov-2.247071_pt1 | contig 17709 bp, 20 predicted proteins | sample MGYA00242746_ERZ504551 | MGnify/ENA primary metagenome ERZ504551 (study PRJEB26092, sample SAMD00036289) | human gut metagenome | host: Homo sapiens | study: EMG produced TPA metagenomics assembly of... | reverse complement strand
CCGTAATCCCTGGGGCGTGGCATAGCCGGCCGCATCGTGCCCACTTCCGGCAGTGCACAGGGCTTCATAACATTTCATGCTTTCATTACAGCTTTTTAAGTACAATTCCCGTACCACTGCCGGAGCCGTCATAATAGAATACGGGACAGCGAAATCCGCCTGTCCCGTATAGTTGCTGTACTGCAGCGATGCACTCATAAATTTTACTTCGTTCTGGTGGCGGGTGATCTGCGCCAGAAAACGCCTGCTGGCGCCGACAATGGCTACCGTGATCACCGCAAATTTCTGGATGGTAGGATGGGGAAGCGCCCCCATAGCTGCTACTGTCTGAACGCTGAATGATTTTTCGTAGAGCTCCATCAGGTCGTCCATTGAGGCAATCTTATGTCCCTGCTGGGTAAGTCTTGCCGCAAAGACCATGTTTTTTCTGCTTCCGCTACCGCCTGGCAGTTCAAAATTTTTACTTCAATCTGTTTAATTGGTATGTCCCTCCTTTACAATCGCTTTCAGTAAGAACAGATAGTTAAGACTGTCTGTGATCTTTTCGTCCCATGTGTCCATCGGATAAACTGTTTCCTCGGCAAAGCACATATCGTACAGAGAAACAATATGCTTTGCCAGCATACCGGCAAGGGCACGCTGGGGCGTTGTATGCTGTAAAGCTGCCGCTGCCTTAAAATGCAATCAGCCGGTCCGGGTCATCCCCGGTGTATTCTTTGGTTTTTCGTTTCAAGGTATCAGCACAGAGCCGTACCTGTTCGTCAAAACGGCATTGACTTCGTTTTGCGTAATATAGCATCCCTCCTTTGAAAAACAAGAAACCGGCTATTCTAAAGCATCTTAGAATAGCCGGCAAATAAATGGATATGTAATTGTTTATAGTGTATTGATCTCTTTTCCAGTTCCTGGACCGCTGCTATGACTGTCTCAAATGTCGGAACATCCCCATACAACATATCCTGCATAGAGTTATAGTCCGCTTCCAATGCTGCAAACCGATATTCCGGCGGGAGTAATTTTAATGTGCCCGGCACAGCCTCCGGGTACTTCGCCCATGATCTGGGATAGAATTTCATTTTGAAATCTACAACTTTCTTCAGGAGGTCAAGCCTGGAAAAAGCAGCTTCTTTAACCGGTGTTGCAGCCATGCGGTAGAGATCATAATAATGTCTGGAATACCGCTGCGGCATTTCCAAATGTTCCGGTCTGTTCGCTTCATGGTGCAGGATTGTGGCTTTTTCCCAGAAGGTCCGTTCCGGGGCAACGGTAAGGATTGCAGTTTCTTTTTGCTCAAAAATCTTCGGATAATATTTTGCCGCGTAAGGTTCGATCTGCGCTGTTTTTGCAGGAGTCCACGCTGCCAGCGCACCAATCTCTAAACGGATCACCTGTAAGGTCGCCGTATTTGTAAAAAGGTGCGGATAGGCGAAAATGACCGTCTGTTTATCCTTTTCATCTATGTAGACATTTGCTTCACAACCGATTTCCTGGGATAAGCCGGCTTTGACTGCCGGGCAGAATGTTTCGGACAGAAATACCTCCGCACGCGCATTGGCTTCTTTGTTAAAGGCATCCTGTTTTGTATTGGAACGTTTCTCCCATGGTTCATCTTTGCCATATCCCAATACACGCCAGTCCAGAATCAAATCAATATCTTCTGAAAACCGGCTGATCAGGTGAAAGGCTTTTTGAAAGGCTGGTACCTCCCTTAAAGGTGATGGACTCTTTCCATGGTGAGCGGTGAAATAAATAATCCAGCGTAAAACATACCCAAAAGTCTTTTTCTACGATGGCATCATTCAGTCCCATTTTATCTGCTGTATTTCTGAACAGCTCCCTGCGGTCGTTATCTGAAAGTCTTGCTATATTTCTCATTGTACCTTTTCACCTCCACAAATCTGTCGTATCGTATCGTAAACCCAATCCGTAGACTCTGTTGCTTCCTTCAAACAAGCCTGTTTATCCTTGTCTGTCAGTTTTTCGGAAAGCATCTGTATGACTTCTGGCGTAACATTCGATTTGCCAAGCGTTTTTTAATGCCTGTATAACCAAACTTGTCATATAGGACAATCCGGTAATCTCCTTATTGGTTCGGTGCTTAAATTCCAGCTTTGTAGAGTTCCACTCGTAGGTCTTATATGGACCATCGCTGATATAGGACCATACTGCTGTTACCTGTGTTGAAAGACCTAACAGGTTCAATGCTGTATTCCCACATGGGGCAATCGTCCAGTGATAACTTCGTGCCAATGCGTTCGCCACCGCTTCCGGGTCTGCCGCCACATATTCATCCAGAAGTTTGCTATATTTTGGTTTTTCATAAACACCTTTCAAAATGCGGCGAAGCATACCTGCCTGTGTAAGCCGGTTTAAGTTCCGTCTTATGGTTTCCGTATCGGCAATATCCGCAAAATCAGAACTGATGAAAATAGTTCCTTCCGCCGCTGCTTTTATCTGCTCCTGAATCTGTTTGGAATAGCCATTTGCCATATTGCTCCCCTCCTTTTGTCCCGAATATTATATATTATTCGGGACAAATTTTCAATAGGCTTCAAGAGTTTTAGCAATAGTATTCCACATAGAACAGAATTTATACATCAGTTTCAAATTTTATATCAGGAGATAGGAACTATCGTATTCTTATTTTGTCCCGAATATTGTGTATTATTCGGGACATTTTAAGCACTCGGCAGGTAGATCCAGTCGTGCATCAGGCACACGCTGGGTTCGTCCTCCCTTGGAACCAGACGGTAGGTACATTCCCCATAGACCGTGCGTTTGTCCTCGATCTCCATGCCATAGGCTTTATAAAAGCGGTATTCCAGATTGGAGATGATACAGCGCAGGGTTTGCAGAGCCTCCCTCTGAGCTGATACGATCAGGTCACGGTCAATGCTGCGCTTCAAAAACAGCAGCGACTTGTAAAGCTGTACCTCTGTGCGGTAAGGGCGGCAGTCTTTCGTTTCCAGCCATCCGCAAAAAGCGACCGGTCCGCTCTGGATCACACTGCGGTCCGGGTGATAATACTCGTAGCAGTCCAGGTTTGCCGTATTCAGAAGATAGAGCATTTCCCGGACTTCATTTTCCGGCATGTCGTAAAACCGCAAAAGTGAGCGGTAAAGATGGACATAGCCGGGAATGGAAATCATGGTATTTACCATAAAATAAAATCCTCCTTGTAAACAGCAAGTGCGGGAGCTTTTGCCCCCGCACCGTCTAAAATCTATATTTCGTTATCTACTTTCACGAGTTTTCCCATGACAAGGAAGCGTCCTGTGCCGCCCGGCGTACAGGTAGAAAGGGTCAGTACCTTATCGCTGCAGGTCACAGTCACATCACTTTCCACCGCAGAACGTTCCTTCATAGCTGTAAGCCAGGTAGTATAAGCACCGTCATCCTTCCAGGAAAGCTGCCAGGGAGAAGTTTCACTGCCGGATTCTTCCGGCTTTGCTGCAAAAGCCGCAAAGATCTCCATGACATAACCACCCTTCGGAGTAACGAGATACATCTGCCTGTGAGCATCAAAGTAACTTTGTTCATCGTACCGGTTCAGCAGCGCAAACATGGAACCATCCCGCATATTATGACCATAAATGATCGTATTGCGGTCTGAAAAATCTGCCTGGTTTTCATAATCGGCAAACAGGCAGCCAACCTTGTTATAGGTTCCGTCATAAAGATGGTTCAGGTAATATTCGTTGTTGTCGGTCTGCGTTACCGGATAATTGAGCACCGTATCAGGAAGGGAAAGCCATCCGATGATGTCCGGTCCATTTTCACGGAGCGTTTCAAAGTCTACCGAAGGCAGGACAATATCGGTATCGTCCCGTTTTGGTTCTGTCGGATCGGGTGCCGACTCCGGGGAAGCTGTCTGCTCCGGCACTTCCACATATCCGGCAAGATCTCGATAGGCATCTTTACTCTCAGCATACTGGTTCAAGTCACGGAACACCAAAAACCGCTGCCAAGAGCCACCAGAACGCAGAGTGAAAGGACAGAAACCCCGACAGCCGTTCTTTTCAGGGAAGTCCTGCTGTATTTTCCCTTTTTGAAATAATACACAGCAAATACGCTGCCGCCGATCAGTGCGGCTGCCAGCAGTCCGCCATACAGGAAAATATACGGATCATCCCCGGTCTGCGGTACCGGCTTTTGTGGGGTGGAAGGATTGGAGGGAACAGAAGGCTTTTCCGGGTTCTTTGGGTTATCCGGCTTTTCCGGTTTTTCATTAAAGAACTGGACCGTAGATGTCTGATCTGCCTTGATCTCCACCGTAGCGGCATCAGGAATGATGTAATCCTTGCTTGCCCGGTTTGCAACTTCTGTTACGGTATAAATACCGACACGAAGGCCCTTAACTTCAATCACGCCGGATTTTGGAGTGGTGAATGTCTCGCAGTAGGAGCCGTCCGCACTCTTAACCTCGATGGCAAAACCATCTTTGCGCCCGTCGCTGGAATCCTTTGTGATCTTTAAGTTGCCGCGGTAAGCCTCATTGGTAAATCCGTGCCCGGCTTCTCCATTTTCCACAACTGCGACCTGTCCATCTTCTGTGATGGAAAAATAGTAAGCGTTTGAGTCAGGCTGATAGCCCTCCGGCGCTTTGCTTTCTTTGATAAAGTAGCCGCCAGCCAGAAGGTTTTCCGCCGTATGATAGCCTGCATCGGTTTCTTTCAGCGTACCGATCTTTTGATCGTCAGGATCATATTCCTGGTTGGCGTTGGAATCCGCATACAGGTCGAACACTGCACCGGGCAGGAAGCGCAGGAAAGAATTCTTGTCTTTCTTATCCTCCTTTTCCACAGGGGACGGTTCCTCCACAGCTTCGGTTTTAGTTACCTGCACACTGCCGCGGATCAGGGTGTTTTCCACACGGATCTCGATATGCTGTCCGTCTGCACCGATATATACATGGTGCTGCTGCGGGCTTACCGTATAAAGGCAGGGGCAGAGATCTCCTTGACGATCCAGTGTCCGTAAGGAATGTTCTCAAAGGAAAAACTGCCGTCTTTTCCGGTAATAGCAGTAAGCAGCGCATTTTCTTCAGTAAATTCTTCGGTATCAGGTCTAAACAGACCCATGAGCGCACCGGCAAGCGTGACATCCTCGCCGCCTTCCGGGTTTTCCCCGACTTTTACACCGTCTACACGCCCACGGAGAAGTTCATTGGAAACAGCCTCGCCTTCATTGACAAGGATCTGTACCAGGGCGGTTTCCTGACCAGCATACTCAAAGACAACCGGATATTCCTGATTCGAAAGGATATAGGCGCCGTTGGTTGTGCGTTCCTTGACATAATAGCTGCCAAAAGGCAGGTCGGAAGCGAAGGAAGCGCTGTAACCGCCGGATTCCTCAGACGAAACAGAGACCACTTCCAGAAGTCCACCTGCCGGGATTACGCTGCCATCTGCCGCCGTCAGGTCTGCGGAAGCATAAAGTCCAAAGGAAATATCCTTATATTCCTCGTTCATGCCAAGATCGAACAGGTCATCGGTCTCCATTGCCTTGAAAAGTGTGACATCCACTTTCTGGCGTTCGTCATAAAGACCGGCCGCTGTCTGTGTAACCTCTACGGTCTCACCCGCATAGGTCAGTTCCACATATTCCGGTTGAGGATTCAACACACAGCCGGAAGGCGCCTGACGTTCCTCCAGACGATAACGGCCAAGATAGAGAGACCCGCTTTTCGCTGTGCCGTCCTCGCCGGTCGTAAGTGTTTCCACAACCGTATCTTTTTCTGCCCGCAAGGTACCGTCACCGGTATAAATATCTTCATCTGCGATCACATCATAGACCGCTCCAGGAAGTCCGGCAACCTCATATACCGGTTGGTACAGTCCGTCGTTTTCCTGGACAGAAGCAAATACTTCTCCGGTCTTTGTGATGGTAAGCTGGCCTTTCTGCGGCATATTGTACTGAGTGACCGTCACAACCGCCTCGCTGCCGTCAATGGTAAACGGTACCGGCTGATCGGAAAGCACATAGCCATAAGGGGCAGCCACCTCATAAAGTTCATAATCCCCGGCGGCCAAAGGCTCCGGCAGCATCAGCCAGCCCTCGTCAGAAACATAGAAGGTATCCAGTGTTTCCGGGTTCGGATAGTAGACGGTTTGGGTGATAAATTCTCCGGTGGAAAGATCCTTGATCTGAAAACCGGTTCCGGTCACAGGGATAATCTTTCCGGTCTCTGCGTCACATTTTTCAACTTTCAGACGGGCTGTGATGGTGCGGTTGTTCAGGATATAGCTGTAAGTCTTTCCGTCAGAGGAAATGAATACCGTAAAGTCCGGGACAAAGGCTTTGCCTTCCTCGCCTGCGATCTGATGGACCGTATAATGCCCATAAGGAAGCGGTTTACTAGAAGCAAAACCATCCGCATCCGTGGTAAGAAGGTCACGTTCACTTTCCTTTGTCGCGTCATAGCTTCCGGCTGCCTTTAAGTAAACTTCAAAGACTGCGCCTGCTTCCGGGCGTTCGATGATACCGGCATTGGGATCGTCGGTATTTCGCCCTCAGGCACATCCGGGTCCAGGTCATCGGTGTGCTTGACAAGCTGGATATTTCCGTAAATAACCGTTTCCGTCACCTGATTTTCTGTGGTATTGAGTTCCACTTCATACAGGGAAGGGGATGCACCCACTTCATAAATGGTTTCATTCAGAAGATACCCGGTGCTCGGTTCGATTTCCCGGATCGTCCAGCCATCCCGCATACATAATAGCGGGTCATAAAGCTGCCATCCGGCCCGGTAGTATAAGTGTCGATCAGTTCGCCATCACGGAAGATCCCATAGGTCGCTCCTGCAAGCGTGGCATCCCCCTGGGCATTTCCGGTGTCAGCATCACTCTTACCACATGGACACGGAACTTCTTCAGGATATTGCTGAAATGTACCGAAGAAGTCTGCCCGCTTTCAATGGTCACGTACTGTGCGGAAGGGGTCACATAGCGATCCACCGGAAGTTCTTTTACCAGATAGGTTCCCGGCAGGAGCTTCTTTTCAATCTGGCCGTTTTCTCCGGTCGTAACTTCCTCATTGACTTCATTTCCCAAAATGTCCGTACCGGAGATATGGAAGGTGATACCGGAAACAATGCCGTCCTCACTGGTCTTGACAAGTTTTGCGGTACCGTAAGTTTCCGTTTTGATCTTTACAAAGAAGGAAACCGGATCGCTGGCACCGGTCATCATGGTCTGGTAGCCGGGTCTGCCCCAAATCAGCATGTCGTTTGCCACTGGGATATTCTTTCGGAATTCAAACAGCACCGGGTCCATCATCATCTGCCTGCTGGTAAAGGTGTATTCATTTCCGTTTCTTGTCACAGAAACGCCGCTGCCTTTCAAAGCCTCCAGATCGATCTTCAAGTTGTTGGTATCTGTGACCGTCAGGGTATAGACCTTTTTTTCTACATCCCATTTCAGTTCCAGTTCCGGTGCTTCGCTTTTCTTAGAAGAAGTAAAGGAAGGTACTGTGGAATGGGAAGCGACCTGTGCAAGAATCCAGTCATAGGCTTTTTCTGCCGGTCGTCCGGCGATCACGCTGAAATACTGGTCGGCGTCTGCGTGGCCGTTTCCGTGGCGGCTGTACGGATCGCTTCTAAGTTGCTGCTGGTATTCCCAAAGGATGATCTGGGTTGCCATCTTATAGTCATCCTCGTTGATTCCGGAAACAGGGAGCGCCGCACCGGGTTTCCAGCCATAGATCGCAGTCAGGGTGATCCCCCTCCTTGCCTCGGCAGGAAGCAGGTTCAGGTATTGGCTGTTGGTCCCGCTTTCCGAAACATAGGTATTTTCCGAAGTATGGTAAGGAATCCCGCTCTCCACACAGTAAACCTGGTGGCTGATCCCGTCAGAATCCGTCAGCATATAGTGCCGGTAAGCATTGCCCCCGGAACTGGTGTGTACATCGATGGTTCCGTCTGCATGGTAGGCAAGATAGGTGTAAGGCGCCGGGGCACGGTAGTGGTTCCCATCAGAGCCCACATACTGGTCGCCCAGCCAAGAGCTTGCCGTCTGTCCGACAGACATGGCAAAAGCCTGAGCCGGAAGAAGCCCCAAAATGCTTGCCATACAAAGCAAAAAACGCCAACAGCTTGCGAAAGCCGCGGCGTCTGGTTATGATATGTTCCATGAAAAAATCCTCACTTTCATAAAATCTAAAAGGACAGCCTTATTTGCTGTCCTTGTCGTCAAAATCATCCTCGGAAAGATATTCCGGTTCCCCGTATGCCTCATCCGGGTCAAAGCCTTCGCCATAACCGTCATCCTCAAATTCCGCATCGTCCTCGGCCTGCTGTTTCGGACGCACGATTTTTACATAGTAACCGATCCCGCCGACCGCAAGTAAGGCAGCAAGGATAAACAGGATCGTGCCGACGCTGCCGGTTTCTTTCTTCGGCTTTTCCGGTTCTGCCGGTTTTTCAGTTTCCGCCGGCTTTTCTTTTCCTTTGCAGCCATTTAAGTCATTTTTGCAGACCGGACAGCCAGTATTAACCTTTCCTGCCTCACATTTTTCTGTGCAGTTGCAGCTTTCTTCCTGGGGAATCATGCTCATGCTGCCATTGTTCTTTTCTGCAAGCGCCATCAGGTCGGACTCTGTGACGCCGTTTAAGAAGTAGACATTGTTATCTTCCCGTTTCCCGTCGATCACCAGATAAAAAACATTGCCCGCGTCCGTAGTGATGGTGTAAAACTGCTTTTCCCCATCCGTACCGCTGATGTTGTCCTGTACCGTTCCGGTGCTTCCGGGGTAAATGCACCTTCCGGGATCGCAGAAGTATTTTCCTGCTGTCCGGTACTGTTATCTGAACCGGAAGAATTTCCGCCGCCGGAAGGGGTTGCAGCGTTTGAGCCGGAAGGTTTTTCTTCCTTAGGCGGTTTTGTCTGTGTACCGGACGGACTCTGGGGTGCTGCCGTAGCAGGTTTCTTTTCAGGAGCCGGTTCTTGTAATACGGATTATCCAGCTTTACCACATCAGAACGGTTGCCGGCATAATCTTTTGCGTATATGCTTACCTGTTTTTCTGTTCCGGCATAATCTTTCAGTGCGACCGACGCTTTCCCGTCGGTGAGGGAGTTGATACGGTTTTCATCAACAAAGACCGCCTCCACGCCGGATAGATCGTCACTGCTTTCTATTTTCAGGGCATCGCCCTCCATGGAAGCAGTCAGCGTTGGCGGTGTGGTGTCTTTGGAACCGCCGGCATGAGCCGTTACAGGTAATGCGCTGACACTTACAAGAAGCGTAAGCGCCAGCAGCAGGGAAAGTTTTTTAAGCCTCATGCACATCCTCCTTCTCCTGCGGTAAAACAGTTTCCGAAGGGGCTGCCTGCTGTGATTTCAAAAATCCGCAAGCTGCTGGGGCGTCAGTTTGAAACTGCGCGCCACCGCTACATAATCGGTATTTTCCAGCTCTGTTTTCTGTTCCTCCAGCTTATGGAGCTTTGCCTGCATTTCCGCAATCTTTGTTTTGGTCTTTTCAATTTCCTTTTCCAGTTTTTCAATTTTAGGATTCAATTTATTACCTCCAATCTGTTAAGGCAGACGCCCAAATGTATAAAAATGCTGCTGCCAGTAGCTTGTATTGATGTTTGCATAAGAAATCGGGTCTCCACAGTGGATCATCATTCCATTTCCCACATAGATCCCTACATGGCTTGCGCCGCTGGTGTTGTAGGTCCCCTGGAAGAAGATCAGGTCGCCCGGTTTTGCATCCGCACTTGATACCGGCGTACATACACCTAAAAAGACCATCCGCGGTCAGCCTTCCGAAATTCCAGCCAACGCCGCAGTTGTTGATCACCCAGGACACATAGCCGGAACAGTCAAAGGAAGTGGAAGGCTTGCGCCTCCCCATACATACGGATAGCCAAGATATTTTTCCGCCTCGGCCATCATTGCGGCAAACTGTTCATCCGCAAGGGCTTCCGGTGGAATGTCATAATCGAAGTAGTTTCCTGTGCCGCCTGAACCAACTTCCGGCAGGTGCCGTTCGCTGGTATCGCCGGTACCGGCAAAATACAGGGGATTCAAATACTGGCCGTCAACCAGGACTTCTAAGTGCAGGTGGGCCCCGGTAGAATTTCCGGTATTCCCGACCTTTGCGATCACATCCCCGGCTTTGACCTCCTGCCCGGCAGAAACAAGGATCTGGGAACAGTGCCCGTATTTGGTCGTCAGGGTATGTCCTTCGTATGCCTCGCCTTCAATAGCGACACACAAGCCATAACCGCCGGCATTTCCCGCAAGGGTGACCGTTCCGTCATGCCCGGCAAGGATCTCTGTGCCCTCCGGCATCCCGATGTCCACACCGGTGTGATAGTTCTTTTCCCCACTGATGGGATGTACCCGGTAGCCGTAATAACTGGTCACATAAGGGAGCCAGTTGGTGCCAAAGACATTTTTGACATACTGGCGGTTTCCTTTTGTCTGCAGCAGGATCTCGCAGATCTCTTTCTGGTCTGCGTTCATCCGGGAAACGACCAGGTTTTCTAGAGGTGTGACTGTGAGCTTGACATTTAAGATGCGCCATTCATAAGGCACTTCCTCCTGGGTTTCTTCCCCGGTTTCCGGATCAACGGAAGTTTCGGTGCGGTAACGGATCTCGGTTTCTTCTGAAAAGGACAGGGTATATTGTTCCTGGAAAAGCTGCCGCAGCACGCTTTCCACTTCATCGTAAGTAAATCCCTGATAAGCAGAAGTCAGATACCCCATCAGCACATACGGGTCATGCTCGATTGCGCCCAGGTTATACCGGTATTCGTCATAGCCGGGGCGGTCTGATTCCACCCGGTCTATTTCCATTTGCAGATCCGTTTCCCATTCGGTATAGGTAAGCTCCGCCTGGTTGATGTCCTGATCATCTGCAAGATAGGTAGAAGCAGCCAGACTTCCCAAACCGCCGGTCCCGATATTGGAGAACGTGGAAAACAGGGATGTGATCAGGAAAATTACCAAAAGGAGAAGCAGGAGGACAAGGCAGATTACAGGGTCGTCCGCTTTGACCGCATAGGACAATACCGACGCTGACCCTCTCTGTTGCGACTGCGGCATTTTTTGCCTGTTTCCCGGCTTCACGGGCAGCCTTGGCATACTGCCTTTTCAGTTTTGTTTCTGCCATATCCGGGCAATCGCATGTTTCTTCAGCTCCGGGTGGTCGCTAAGAGCCTGCCGGTAAGCAAGTCTTGCGTTTGCTTTTGCTGATTTTTGCTGTAATTTCGCTGCCTTTCGGTAGGGGGCAGTTTTATGCCGGTGATATGCCGTGCGAAGCCCTGCCTCGCCCACAAGTTCAGAGCGGTGGGCTGCCTTGATGCCCACATTTTTCATCCTCTGCCTCATAAATCTTTTTTATGAGCGTAACCAATGGCAGTATTGGCGCCCGCCTTGACCGGACGCAGGGGTACAGGTCCTTTTACATGGACCTTTGGGATTTGACCTCCTTTTCAAATTTTTAAGTGTTTTTTGGCTTTTCCGGTCTCCGGGTCGGAAACCGTCTCCATGCGCAGTTTCTTCCGGGCAGGTAGACGATTTTGCGCCTGCTCTGCTTTTTGTGCAGTCCGTTCCGCCTTCCGTCTTGCATGGGTGAGCTTTTTATCCTTTGTCTCCGGCGGTAGTTCATCCGCAGTAAATTCCAGCTTGGATGTTTTCGGCGGTTCGCTATCCATACCCTTTTCCTTCTGCGCTGCCTGTTCCTCCGCCTGTGCCGCTTCCTGAAAACGCTGCTGATATTTGTTCCCATGCTGGTGTGTTCGGTAACGGTGTTCCTGACCGGATCTGTCTGTGCCGTTCGGTGGGGCTGAGCCTTCGGAAGAAGGAGCATATTTTCCGGTATCATGGTCTGTCACATCCTCTGTTACAAAAGAACGCCTGGAAGCCTCCTGCCGGAAATTGCTTCGCACGTTGTCCTGTATCGGGGGCGCTGTCCTGGTAGCATCCGGTGTCTCAAAGTGTTCCGAAAAACCATCCAAAGCGTTTGCATACGCTTCGCCCTGTTCCAGCAAGGACGCCGGTGTTTCCGGTGACAGATGGGAAAATTCCGTCTGTACAGGGATGTCCTGCCTGTGTGTCTTGCCGTTGACAGAAGAAGGGGTGTCCCGTGCCCTGCGCAGGTCAAAATCCTGTTCGGTCTGCCTGGCTGCCGGTTGATCCTCCCCGTGGGAATCACGCACCGGCATCCGGGTATCTTTGCGCTTCCTTTGAAATTCCCTGTCGTGTGCCATTGTTCTCACCTCCGATCCATTTTAATTTTTGTCTCACGCTTTGGTCCCCGCTACTTCATCCGGTCTTGTGGTAAGCACGCTGTACAAGAGTGTGTCCTTCGGGAAGTGGTCCACAAAGGGGATGATCACATTTCCAAAGAACAAAAGCCCCTCGCCGGGACCGGAATGGGTCACATACGAAAGCTGGTGTGGGGAGATTCCCAACTGCTTTGCCAAAATCTGACGGTCTCCCTGGGCCTGGTTGAGCATATAGATAAAGTCCGAGTTCTCAAAAATATTTTCGATCTCACGGGAAGCCAGAAGGTCCTTGACATTCTGCGTTAAACCTGATGGGATTCCGCCCCATTTACGGAAGCGTTTCCAGATCTCCACGCTGAAACTTCCTGTCTGCCCTTTCAAAAGAAGATGGAATTCGTCGATATAGAACCAGGTTGTTTTATGTTTGGAGCGATTGGCCGTGACACGGTTCCACACCGCATCCTGCATGATCAAAAGCCCGATTTCCTTTAAGGCTTTTCCCAGTGACTTAAGCTGGAAACACAGTACCCGGTGTTTATCCATCTGGATATTGGAACGGTGGTTGAACACGTTAAGGGAACCATTGACATAGATTTCCAGCGCCGTTGCGATATTCTGTGCCTCCGGTTCAGACTGTTTCAAAAGCAGCTCGTAAAGATCACCTAAGATCGGCATATTTTCCGGGCACGGGTCCTGCAGGTATTCCCGGTACACCAGTCTGGTACAACGGTCGATGATCGTCCTTTCAATGGGGGAAAGTCCTTCTTTGCCGCCGATGATAAGGTCACACAGCGACAGGATAAAATCACTTTTCAAAGTGATCGGGTTTTCATCATCGGAATAGTCCAGATTGATGTCCATCGGGTTGATGTAGTTCGTGGAAGTAGGGGAAATATCAATGACCTGCCCCTGGGAACCGAACTGCTGTACCAGCGGCCCATACTCATTTCCGGGTCGGCGATAATGATGTCGTCCTCCGTCAGAAGGAACACATTGACGATCTCACGCTTGGCAGAGAAAGATTTGCCGCTTCCTGGGGTACCGAGAAACAGCCCATTGGGGTTTTTCAGCGTTTTCTGTTCGCCATGATCAGGTTATTGGAAAGGGCGTTCAGGCCGTAATACAACGCCTCGCCCTCCTGGAACAGTTCACAGGTCGTAAACGGTACAAAAATCGCTGTGCTGCTGGTCGTAAGCCCGCGCTCAATTTCAATCTGGTTCGTACCAAGAGCAAGCGAGGACATAAGCCCCTGTTCCTGCTGGTAATCCAGCCGTTTTAAGGCACAGTTGTATTTCTGTGCCACACCCGAAGCGGCAAAAATATCATTGAACAGCTTTTGGCGTTTGGCAGTGATATTTTCCACCAGTACCGTCACAAGGAACATGCGCTCATTGCGGCTCTGCAAATCCTGCAAAAGATTTTTGGCTTCCTCTCCATAGGTGGCAAGGTCGGTGGGAATGATGTCCATGTCATACCCCGGATCGGACCGCTTTTCTTTTGTTCCTCAATGGTCATTTTCTGCAGGTCCGACATTTTGCGCTTGATGTTTCGGATCGCCTGCGCCTGGTCGATAGACTGGATATGCAGGTTGACGGTCACGGCATCGTTTAAGTCAAGAAGATCCGCTAAAGCCGGTCAGTAAGCTCCGGCGCTAGAATCTGCAAAAGGAGACAGCACCGGAATGGTCGCCTACCCGAAATGTCTTTCCATCCTTTGAAAAAGACAGCCCGGATGGGGAAACGAAGTCTTTGGTAGAAAGACCGGTCTTAGGCAGATCCGACCACTGGAAATGAAACTTTTCCTGGCCGTCCGGGTGAAGCTGGCTGTGAAGAAGTTCCAGACGTTCCAGTCCGTTTAAGGATCTCGCCTGAACTCCCAGAGTCTTGAAATTTGCCAGCACATCCGTTTCAATGCGTTCCAGACGCATTTTCGCAGTACGCAGGTCATCTGCCTCGATCCCAAAGGTAATGTATTTGCGTTTGGTGAGACCGTTATTTCCTTTCTGCAACTGGTTCTTTAACATATCCCCGTATTCCTTGCGGATTCCGTCATACCCGTCGCCGCGGGGAGGGATGTCAATGCTTTTGGTAAAATCCTGCATATTGGCCCGCTGGTTGATAAAGGTAAGCTGCACATGGATCGAGGCGTCGAAGTAATTTAAGAAATCGCAGTAACCCTCGAAGATCTGTGCTTTATCATCTGCCTGTGCAAGCTGATAGTTAATATCAAAAACTGCACCGTTTTGGTGTAAAGGGTATCGGTCAGCCGGCAGATCCCATCCCGGTACATTTCACGGTAGGGAATGCTCTGCTGGACCGTCTGCGGGGCATCTGCTTTCAGCCCGGCAAAAAGCCGCCTTTTTTAGACGGCTTGGAACGGGCAGACTTAGTCTTGCCCTGCTTTGCATCGGCTCCGGTCTTTTTGGCCTGCCTGATGTTTTTTGCAGACGCTTTTCCTGAGCTTCCTGCTGCTTGTTTTTGGCAATCTTTGTAACCTCCTTCTTTGACATAGATTTATACAGGTTATCCGTCCTGTATGGACGGTCCTTCGGCCAGAGCTTATAACGGAGCCGGTTCTTCAAGATCTTTTCTGCCGGCTGCCCGTCACGCTCATACATGGCGAAGAAGAAAAAGGGCATCATCAGCCCGATCATCAAAAGTACAGCCGCCGAGTTCCCGATCGCCCCGCGGGTAAAGAAATACACCGGAAGGCCGACAAGCCCGGCAAGGCTGAAACAAATAAGCTGGCGCTTCGTCAGATTGAAGGCCAGCTTGGTCTTAACTTTGGTTAAATCCTTTGGTACAGGTACATAAGGCATCTATACACCTCCCATCGTAATATAGTTTCCGGTCCATTAGCGTGCACCAAAATCGCGTACCGCTTTCTCCGCAGCCGGACATTCCCGAACTTCCTGAGCCGCATTTGCAGCCGTGCCAGGACAGAAACAGCCGGTCCTCTCTGACACAGGTATTCCTGGCTGTCTCGGATTCCGGCAATATTTTCCCGAATATCCATATCCACGTCGAACACATCCGAAACTGGCAAAAGCCAACGGTCTGCAAAGTATTTCAAAGGATTCTCAAGCGCCAGCACATCATCCAGCATTTCATCCCCGAACTCAAACTTTGTTGTCAGATAGGAATACGCCTCCTGCATGGCTGTAATTTCAGCAGCTTTTTCAATTAAGGATTCCTTATCCTTTGACATAAGGCTTTCCCGGTAGGCAAAGTAATTCTGTCCCAGTCGTTTCATCAGGAGCGTATATTTGTCCTGTGCGGAAGGCTCGCTTGTGAAATGTTCAAATTTTTGCTCTGCATCAATTTCTTTGAGAAGATCGCAGATCGGGAAACTGTGTTCATGGTTATTTTCTTCCCAGCACCATCGGGCTACATCCAACGGGTCCTGAAAAGAAAGAAGTGCCTCTACTTCCGCCGGAGTAAATACATGCTCAACCTTCAGATAATAGTGGAGTTCCGAAAGTCCCTGCAACTCGTAAATGCTGCCGATGTTCTGTGCATCCAGCATATCCGCATGAACCTTCAAACACTCGTCCAGCCGTTCCATAAGCAGCCGCTTTGCATCTTGTTCTATCAAAATCACCCCTTTCGCTCCGGCATAGTCAGCGTACAGTTCACTTCATTGCCCCACACATCCCAGCCGGGTGTCTTTTGTCTTGCAAACAGTTCCACTCTGGGCTGATCGCCCATGAGTTTTACGATCTTATCCCGCACCTCGTCCGGTTTCTTGCTGTGCTGCTCAATATGGGAGATTACAAACTGATGGATTCCCGCACACTGGCGTTTCGGTCGGCCTCTGGTTGCCAGCAGGCAGACCTCCGCATTAGATCGGGTCCAAAAGCCCATGCCATAAAACCAGCTATCCGCTTTCCGGTTCTGTTTGAGCCATAGAAAAGCCAGCGTTTTATATTTGAATCCCCAGGCATCGATCACCCGGAAGGCTTCATTGAGCTGCGGGAAGGTCGCCCACAGAAAAAGGGTGCTGTCTTTTGCGGCAAGTTCCGATACCGGCAGGGCACAGATTTCTTCAATGCTCATTGTGGGGTAATGGTTCTCCGCAACGCCGCTTCCATGTTTCCTATCATAGCGCCAGGGCGGATCGGCATAGATAATGCCGTACTGTTTCGTTTCCGGCATTAGCGAGCTGCTCATTCTTAGATGGGGCAGGTTTGGCCGGCTGTTCTTTGACCTTACCGGCATTTCCTTCAATGCACCGGTCAGGGAAGGTTTTTCCGCAGCTCCCTTTGTTGCTCAAGAGTTGCTTGCAAATTTTCAATAGCCTGCCCATACCCATCGATCAGAGCGTCATTAAGCTGTTTGCGGAACTCTGCCGTAACCGGCCAGCAGACATCTTTCCAGTTGCCTCCCTTATCCTGGGTTGCGGGCATATTGACATACAGCCCCTTTTCACTGGAACAGATACGGAAGCCGTCAATCTTAAAGCATCCGCCAATCGTAACATTGGCAAACGCCAGCAGGTTTCCCATTGGGGCGATCGGACGCACGCGGACATCCAGCTTCATGCCGTTTGTCATTTCCGGCGTCTGTGTCTCCGGCGCCATTTTTTCTGTATTGGTTTTACTCATATATAAAATCCTCCTTTTTAGAATTGGTTTTGTTCATGCTATCTTGCATTAAATATGGATTTGGATAACGAACCTGTCTTAAACAGGGCAAAGGCCAGCAGTACCGTATAACCCGCCGTTCCCCAGATCGCGCCGTGCACGTCGCCGGACGATGGGATAGACTGGACCAGCACTGCATAAATGGCAACACAGATCAGAATCAAAAACCCCTGAAAACCCAGGGGCAAAAAGGGAACGCAGATACCCGGTTCCCATTTGTCCCCATTCCCGGTTTGCCATTGTGGAAAACGGGATCGGTGCAAGGCTCACGGTTAAATAAATCTCGATCATACGGCCATATACAATGACAAAGATCACGATGGACAGTACCCACATACACAGATTGATGATGTTGGTTTCCAGCCACAGTCCAATCAGTTCCCACATTCCCATTGCTTCAAGCTGGGTTTCCAGATCAGACAACGCCGCCTGCACATCCAGGTTCCCGTTTATGACACCGGCACTTTTGCGACACCACATTTTTGGGCCACATCAAAGACCGCCATCACAATCGTAAAACAGTTGGTGAGCAGGTAAGTGGCAACAAAAGTCTTGAAAATCCACTTGAAGATGTTGAATGTATCGAATTCGTGCATGTTGTTCTTTTCGAGAATCATCTGGATCAGTTCATACACCAGAACAAAGGTCAGGATCATGCCCGCAATGGGAATGACGACAGTTTCCGAAAGATTTTGGATCATGGAAAATACGCCGCCATTCCAGCCCTGCGGGGTCTGTCCTACTTGATTTGCCACATCCGCAACCTGATTGTTGACGGAGTTGAAAATGCTGGTGTACTGTCCGGTGATCGCATCGATCAAGCCCTCTTTAAT
>ENA-OQBG01000129-OQBG01000129.1-human-gut-metagenome-genome-assembly--contig:-NODE-129-length-17891-cov-2.302803_pt1 | contig 17891 bp, 21 predicted proteins | sample MGYA00242746_ERZ504551 | MGnify/ENA primary metagenome ERZ504551 (study PRJEB26092, sample SAMD00036289) | human gut metagenome | host: Homo sapiens | study: EMG produced TPA metagenomics assembly of... | reverse complement strand
AGAAAGCCGTCTCATCAATGCGTTCACCTTCGACACCAAAGCCATCAGTGAAAATGGTTTGGTAATATAATCATCTGCCCCTGTATCATAACCATTTACAATATCTATTTCCTGATCCAAAGCCGTAAGATAGATAAGATATGTATCTCCACCTGCACGTACCATCCTTCCAAAATCCAGTCCTGTACCATCCGGCAATGTAATATCGCTGATAACAAGAGCATAATCTCCTTTTTGAAATGCTTCTTTTGCTTCCTTTATTGTATAAACCTGACGAACCTCATACCCTTCCCGTGAAAGTAACAGGGCAATTCCCCGATTTAGATTCAAGTCATCCTCCAGTAATAATATTTTCTGCATCAAATACTCCACCTCTATTTGTAATAACCTGTTCTTTTATCATATCAGTCCTATCTTTTGTCTACAATAAAAATAAAATTAACATACATACTTTCTTCATATGTTCAAGGATTTCACCGGATACTGCTTCAGAAATCGATCAATCCATTTCTGATTGCTTCTCTGTAACATCCGAAGTCTGGATAAAAGCTGTAGACAACTGCAGCTCTATGTTACTAAAGTCCTATCCATCAATACAGGAGTTATAGAATGCCGTGAAGATACCGTCAAATTCCATTTCAATAATATGTAGGCTGTCCATTGTGTGCTCCAGATAAGTCAGTGTTCCTCTATCCAAATCTATACTCGGCTTCTCAGTGAGTTTGCTATTACATCTGGATTGTAATTCCAAACATCTCCTTTATATCCGGCATAAGATAATCCACGATATCCGGCAGCCTTTTCTCATACGCCTGTGCCAGTTCAACTGCATGCTTCTCATAATCGGAATGTATACTGTCACAGACAAATTCAATCCCGTTTATTTCCATCTTATAGTAATCATTATTCTCATCATAGACAAACGCTGTACCCTTACTTTTTTATTTTTTCCAAAATCCCCATGATATATCTACACTTTCCCGGTTCTTCCGCCATACACAGTCTAAAAAACTGTAACTTAATGCTTACGTTTGTAAAAAATAACTCCTGCCAAAATCAATAAAATAATTCCAACTACAATCATAAAAATAAAATTATCAACATTTAACTTCCCTGCTATGAAAATAGAAGTCGGGCCATCCGCACCACCAATAACAGAAACGGCTGTGTTTTCTTTCTGCTTCAGTACAATGCCAATGACTGCCAATACAATTCCTAAAATTCCGGCTATGATTCCCAATCGCTTTTTCATTGCTACCACCTCAAATCATTTTTATCTGCTCAATCAAATGTAAATTGTTATGCAAGTATTTCTATGCAAATGAAGCATAGATAACCCATATTTCTGCAAACATTACCAATAAAAGTACACCATCTATCATCCAATTAAACTGAATGTCCGTTAAGAAAGTTTTTGAATGTGTCAGGCAATATTTTACTTTTTCTCGTCCAAGTCAAAAAAGTGATAAGCACTTGTAATATAGGAAATAAAAATATTTGTATTTTTCTTCCATAATCATCCGCAATCCCATTTGCAAAATGTACTGGAATAATACTCGGTAAGAAAAATATACTTACAAGAGCAAGCAAAAATCCTATTATACAAATTATCCATGTGAATTTTCTAGTATTGATAAATTTCATAACAATCCTTCTTTCTGCTAAATTCAAGTTTTTCCAATACATAACACGTACTTACATTATACTCCTCACCAATGCAAACCTCAATTTATTCTCCATCCTTTTTCCCGTTATTAAGCTTCGGGCAGTAAAATGCCTTTACTTCCACCCCATCTTCCTCCGACTCAATTTCCACATAATAATCCCGGATAAAGTATCCCGCATTATGCTCCTGAATGGCGTACAGCTCCAATGTCTGAAAATCCACCAGTACCAGATCACGGGGCTTGGGTTTTTGCGTTTCCTCACAGAATACTTCCATGCTTTCCACCAGCTTATCCAGGCATTCCTGACACAGATGGTTCTGTACTTTTTTCACATCGAAGATACTATCTTCCCCGTAATCCACCGATACTTCGGAAATCCCGTAATCCGACATCTGCTCCGTATGGAAAAGCAGCCGCCTTCTCCTGTCCCGGTATAACCCATATGCCCGTTTCCCTGCGGGCCGGTAAGATTCCCGTCCTCATCATGATTCCGGATATGCATATCCATCACATACCAGTGATTGGTACAGATCACTCCCAGATCGTCAAACTTCCGGAAATAATCCATCATACTCCGTTCATCGCTTCCACACAGCCAGCACTGTTTTGGATCTTTCAGCTTGCTTTCTACTGATTCAGGCACCTTTCTTTCTACCGGGTGATATTCCTGCTCCTGTGTTTTTTCAAGATAACCTGTCAGATCCAGCCGGCTGATTCCCAGTCCGATCAGAATTCCTGACGCACATGCCAATAATCCCACATATCCCTTTTTCATATTATAGTCATCCTTTAAGAATTAGTTTTATAATGCTTTTAGGATTACTATATCAAATCTTGCAATCACTTTCATCATAAATCGCATATTTTTATGTGTTTTATTGCATATACAGCTTTCAAAAAAACTGCCTGCGGCAATTTCGCAGACAGCTTCTATTTCATCATCTCTTCAATTATCACATCCAGCATCCGAAGCACGCTTTCCTGCTTCTTCGGTGTGAGCCTTTCCAGCTTCCTTCCACTACAGAAGTATGTTCCATTCTGGTAAGAGGAATCACTTCCTTCAGCACTTCATTCGGTTCCGCACCTAATACATTCAACAGCTTTACAAATGTTTCCATCGTAGGTGTTTTCACTTCCCGCTCAATCGCACCCAGATGGTTGGTACTGATATCCACCAGTTCAGCCAGTCTCTCCTGCGTAATTCCTGCCTCTTCCCTGTACCTGCGGATTGCCTTTCCCATTCCTTTCACACGCACACCTCCTCCTTCCAGTATTCACTAACGCTTAAAGCATTAGTCATGTAAATCCAGTATAATTGGTTGCAAATCACGCTTACAGTATCCATAAGGATTGCATTTATAACGCTTTTAGCGTTGGTCACATTTTTGGCACTCCATCGTCTGTAACTGGCACAGTCCTGCGATTGTAGCGGTAATTTACCCATGTTAAAATTGATATTGTCAAAATTATATGCAGAACGAAACGCAGCACTGCCGTATGGGAAGCCTCTCCTGCGGCAAATAAGCTGCGTTTTTTCTGTAAGATAGGAGGATCTTTACAATTTCATACTTTGATTTAGGACGCAGCCTGCATTGACCGGGCTGCGTCCTTTCTTGAGGCAGGAAAACCATAAGCAAAGGCAGGGGAGGTAATTCTCCTGCCGCTCTTATAAAAAGGAGGTACTTTTACGTGAAACACAAACTGAAAACGCTCCGCCGGACACAAAACGGCATGTCAATTATGGCAGATGCCTGTATGCTGCATTTCTGGCTGTCACAGTCCTCTGCGGATACACACAGCCGGTTTTTGCCGCTACCATCTGGACCAAAGCCAATGAGATCATGAAGGATGTCTATAACCAGATTATCCTCATTTCCACCATTGCTGCAGTCGTAACGGCATCGGTTGCCCTTCTGATGATGAATTTTTCCAAAAGCGGAAAACCGTGGACGAATCACGTGCATGGCTCAAGCGTATCGTCATTACCTGGGCGATCTTAAACGGGCTTGGCTTTATCATGGCTTACATCACCCCGTTCTTTGCAGGCGGAAAATGGAACGGATAGACGAAAGGAGATGCCACTATGGGAATACTTGACGGAATCGTGGAATGGATTGCCGAACAGGTCATGAACATTCTGGATCTGATCACCACTTCAGTCCTCGGTGCTCTGGGCTGTTCCATGGATACGTTTCTTCGCTACTTTCCTGCTGCCGAGACCATGTATCAGGTCTTTCTGGCACTGGGCATCGGGCTGATCCTCTTAAACTGGGTATGGCAGCTCTTTAAAAATTACTTTATGGGAGCCGGTATCGAAGCGGAAGATCCCATTAAGCTGTCCATCCGTTCCTTCCTCTTTATCTTTCTCACCTTCTATGCGAAAGATATTGTGGATCTGCTCCTGAAGATTTCAGGAACACCGTACAACTGGATTCTGACGGAAGACCTGCCGCCTTTAAAATTTGCGGATTTTAACTCCGTAGTCACAGTCATCCTGGGAGTCTGTGCAAATGGGGCGGTAGCCATCATTGCACTGATTCTGGTACTGATTCTGGCGTGGAACTACATCAAACTGCTCTTTGAAGCGGCAGAACGCTATATTCTTCTGGGGGTACTGGTCTACACAGCCCCGGCAGCTTTTTCCATGGGTGCCAGCCAGTCAACCGGAAATATCTTCAAAAGCTGGTGCCGGATGCTTGGCGGCCAGTTCTTTTTGCTTCTGATGAATGCGTGGTGCCTGCGGCTGTTTACTTCTATGGTCGGCACCTTCCTTGCCAATCCGTTATCCCTATAAGAAAGGAGGACCAAAATGAAACTTAGAAAGAAACTCATACCATTCCTGGTACTAACTGCCTGTCTGGTACTGTTTTGCTCCATGCCGGTCTTTGCAGCGGAGCTTACGGAAGCAGACGTGGAAGCGGCAGTTGCCAGTCAGGGAAAGGAAGCGGTAACCGGAAATGTCTTCGTCTGGTTCCTGTGTGCCATTGCCTTTTTAAAGGTATCCCAGAAAATTGATTCTTTTCTGGCATCGCTTGGCATCAATGTCGGCAATACCGGAGGAAACATGATGGCTGAACTTCTGATTGCAGGACGGAGCCTGACCGGTTCCATGCGTTCCCATGGTGGTGGCGGCTACCACAAAGCCTCTTCTCCCGGAAGTGCGGCTGTCGCAGGAAGCTTCTATCCGGCGGGCTTGCCGGGGCAGTGGGAAGACAGGTACAAAGAGAAGCGGTCAATTCCGCAACCGGTTATACCGAACACAGCAGTATCGGAAACATGCTCTACCAGTCATCCCTGAACAAAGGCGGAGACTTTGCCAATCAGGTCATCAGCAACATTGCACAGGGAAATTACGGTCAGGTAGGTTCCATCAAGGGAGCAGACGCACAGAAAGCCTTTACTTCCTATATGGGCATCAATCCGGGCGGCGGTTCTTCCTATGATAATGTAGAAATCGGTGGCGGAAGGATCACCGGTACCGAAACCGGAAGCTCCGGAAACCGGGATTTTGCCCTGTACCATGCCGACCAGTATGCAGCTCCTACTCAGGGCTCCTACTCTACGGTACAGTCCGTGGATGGTTCCACCTGGTACAAGCAGTATGCACAGGATACGGTCGAAAAAACACCATATACTTCCGGCAGCGGCAAAGTAGCCTACAATGAATCCATTGTCCAGAAACTGCCGCCAGCCCCACAGCGAAAGGAGCGTATGTAACATGCCAAAAACAGCCTTGATGGGCAGTCCTCTTGCTGTCATCGGTACAGTATTCCGGCACAGGCGCACCCTTGCGAAAACTGGAGCAGCCGTCGGCGGTGTACTGATGCTTCCCATTCTGTTCCTTGTCATGCTTCCGGGACTCGTCTTCGGAGACCTCTCTGAAAATACCGGAGCACTGACCAGCAACACGGTAATCAGTGAAAATATCCGGGCTTCCAATCAGGCAATCGTGGAGGTGCTTCAGGAAAGCCATGATGCACTGCTTGCTAAGATCAATGCGGAAATTGCCAGACTCCCGGAAGGAGATACTGCCTCTATCAGCGATCCTTACGCTTCCAGTATCATCGTAAATGCGAACCAGCTCATCGCACAGTTTTGTGCCAGCCAGGATGACTATAAAAATATAAATATCAGCAAACTCAAAAGCCTGATCCGGGAAAACGAGGACGGGCTTTTTTCTTATGACGTTACTTCAGAAACGGCCACGGTGGAAGTTCCGGCGGAAGAGGAAAATGCACCACCCAGAAAGGTTACTTTTACCCGCCATACCTACACGGTCAGCTATGCCGGAGATGCCTACTTTGCAGATCACGTCTTTCATCTGACCGATAAGCAGAAAAAACGGCAGACAGTTATGTGGAAAACCTGACCATGTTCTTTGGCGGCTCCGCTTCCGGTCTTGCCATGGCGGTAGGTGTCAGCGATGAGGTGCTGGCTTACCGGGCTACCATCCAGCAGGTCGCACAGAAATACGGCATGGAAGCTTATGTGGAACTCCTCATGGCAGTCATGATGCAGGAAAGCGGCGGGCGTGGAAGCGATCCCATGCAGGCGGCAGAAGGCGGCTTTAATAAGAAATACCCCCATGTCCCCAACGGCATCACCGATCCTGCTTATTCCATCGAATGTGGGATTCAGGAATTAAAGTATGCACTGGATAAAGCAGGATGTACCGGACCTACCGACCTGGACCGCATCAAGCTGGCGCTTCAGGGTTACAATTACGGCTCCGGCTATATCGACTGGGCAATGGAACGTGACGGCGGTTATACCAAAGAAAACGCCATTGCTTATTCGGATATGATGTGTGCCCGTCCGAACTGGCATTATGACCGGTATGGGGACAAGGAATATGTGGAGCATGTTCTCCGGTATTATCAGATTACCAATACCGGCGGAAGCTATCCGGCAAACGGAATGCAGATTCCGCACTATCTCCAGACCGATTACGGGAACATTCCTTATGGCGGCGGCTCCATCGCATCTTCCGGCTGCGGGCCTACCAGCTTTGCCATGATCGCCAGCTACCTGACCGGGAATACCATTACCCTCCGGATGCGGTGGCATGGTGCGGGAATTCCTATTACAAGCCGGGAGTTGGAACCTACTGGAGCTACTTTCAGGCTGCAGCCAGTCATTTCGGCTGTGGCAGCGTCACACAGACCAGCAATGCCAATACGGTACTTCAGGCACTCTCCGAAGGCTGTCCGGTCATCTCCTCTCAGCGGGCAGGACTTTTCACCAGCGGCGGACACTTCATCGTACTCCGAGGTGTTACGGCAAACGGCAAGGTACTGGTCAATGATCCCAATGACAGTGACGCAAAGAACTATATTAACCGTGAATTTGATATGATGTCGGAAATCCATGCTACGGCAAATGCCTACTGGATCTTCGACAAAAATAAAGGAGCCATTATGAACAGAACAAAAGTGATTCTTTCCATTTTTCTGATGCTGTTTCTGCTGCTTGCCGGACTGGTTCTCCCCAGTTTCTGGAAAAGCCAGAAAAAGAAGCTTCCGGAAACAAAGGCAGGGAACCGGCAAAGGAAACAACAGAAACAAATTCTGATACCCCCATGCCGGAATATCTGGATTTTGATGCTTTAAAGCATTTTTCTCCGACAGCCAGATTGCTTCTCTCAAAGGGCAGTTTCCTGTCTACCTAAAAGAGTATGTCAAAAAAGAACAGACAAGCATCACCTTCCTGCCGGAAAAAACCAGCTACCCTACCGAAACAACCGTCTGCCTGATGTTTTCACTTTCCGATCAGGATACGCTTCCGGTTACCTATCACACCCCGACGGGTGTGTTTTTATTTGGAGAAGACGGGGTACAGGTCTCTGCAGATACGACTGTTTACGAAAAGCAAACCGATGATTCCCTGCCGTCCCTGACTTCGCAGGACATTGAACACCTGCAGGAAGGCGGGTATCCGGATACTTCTGACAGCCCGGAAGCTCCGGACACAGAATCCGGCAGTGCCTCTGTGCCTTCCGAAGATGCGAAAGATACGAAAAAGGAGGTGCAGCCATGACACAGCCAGAAGAAACACCGGTTTCCTTTATCCCTTCCAACTTCATTGAGAAAGGCAAGATCCTAAACGGAACTTTTGACATCCGCAATGCCATAGAAAGCATTGTTCTTTCCCTGGCAATCGGTATCCCTGTTTCCACCTGCCGCTGTCCCTGACTGCCCGCATCATCATTCTCTGCATGACCGCACTTCCAGCGGCAATGGTAGCCCTGATTGGAATCGGCGGGGAGAGCATCACTGCCTTTTTGATGAATGCCCTGCGTTTTGTAGTGAACCGCAGGGTAATCTGGAGGTCCGACAGTCTTCCGGAAGGAAAGCCACGCAGGAAACCACGTTTCAAAGAGCCAAAGACAAAGAAACACCGGAAAGCAGAAAAAATGGCAGAGCCTTCCAAAGTAATGGCATCGGCTCCCCCACAGTCTGAACCGGACGCACCAGCTCCGCCAAAAAGATAAAAAAAAGAACACCGGCAGTTTGATACCTCCACCAAGCGGGGCATCAAAAAACAGGCAAAGGAAGATATCCGTTATCTGAAGTGGGAGCAGAAAGAAGCCAGCCGACAGAAAAAAGAGGCGGCGAAACAGATAAAAATACAGAAAAAAACGGAAGCCCGGAGACGAAAGGAGGAAGAAAAACGGGCAGTTTCCGAAAAGCGGGCTGCAAAAAAGAGCAGAAAAAAGGTGGTTTCCAAGGAGGACACCTCATCTGCCACGTCAAAACCCGTTTCCCGGAAAAAGCGAAAGAAAGACCAGACCTTGGAGGATTATCTTCCGGTGGAAAAATCGCAAACGGAATCGTCTATACCACAGACGGACGGTACGTGAAGATCCTGGAGATTGAACCAATCAACTTTCTGCTTCGAAGTGCCAGGGAACAGCAGGGCATTATCTACAGCTTTATCAGTTACTTAAAGATCAGCCCTGTCAAACTCCAGATCAAGATGATCTCCAAAAAGCAGACATCAATAAGCATCTGGAGCAGTCCCAGCTGGAGCTGGAGCGGGAAACCGATCCCCACTGTCAGGAACTGCAGCGTGACTACATCCAGTTTGTCCAGAACTTAAGTTCCAGAGAAGCAGTATCCAGACGGTTCTTTCTGATCTTTGAATATGAACCATTCAACGCAAACCGAAAGGAAGAGGAACGGGAAATCCTTGCTGCTCTTGAGACAGCTCCCAGACCGCCAAAACCTTTCTATACCAGTGCGGGAATGAAGTGGTCTCCCATGACAATGAGGATGAATTTACTACGGATGTTCTCTACACCCTTTTAAACCGTACCCTTTGTACGGAGGTTCCGCTTTCGAACCGGATCAGCACTGTACTGTCCGCCTATACAAAGGAAAATCGCATGGAGGAACTGGATCACATCCGGATCAACGAGTTTCTCGCACCGGAAAGTGTGGATTTCAAGCACTCCCATTATGTGCAGATCAATGGGCTTTACCATTCCTACCTGCTTGTGCCGTCTGACGGCTACAAAAACCGGGTAACTCCCGGATGGCTGTCACTCCTTGTCAATGCCGGGGAAGGGATTGATATTGATTTCTTTCTCCAGAAACAGCCAAAGGACAAGATTCAGCAGCGTCTCGGTCAGCAGATCCGTATCAACCGTTCCAAATTAAAGGATGCGTCCGATACCAACACTGATTATGACGATCTGGATTCTGCCATCCGCTCCGGATATTTTCTGAAGCAGGGACTTGCCAACAACGAAGATTTCTATTACATGAATCTTCTCATCACCATTACTGCTTCCACGTTGGAAGAACTGCAGTGGCGGATTCAGGAAATGAAAAAGCTCCTGATCTCGCAGGATATGAACTTACACTCCTGCTACTTTTTACAGGAGCAGGGATTTTTATCCTCTCTGCCGCTGGCAAATCTGGACAAGAAGCTTTTTAAGCTGTCCAAGCGGAACGTACTGACTTCCGGGGCGGCAAGCTGCTATCCCTTCGTCAGCTACAGTATCTGCGATGATAACGGAATCCTCTTTGGGGTAAACAAGCATAACAATTCCCTGGTCATTGCGGATATCTTTGATTCCAGGCAGTACAAGAACAGCAACATCTGTATCTTAGGCTGTTCGGGAGCAGGAAAGACCTTCACCATGCAGACCATGGCACTAAGGATGCGAAGAAAAGGCATCCAGGTGTTCATCATCGCTCCGCTAAAGGGACACGAATTTTACCGGGCTGCAAGGAATGTCGGCGGAGAATTTATCCAGATCTCTCCTGCCAGTAAGAACTGTATCAACATCATGGAAATCCGGAAGGTAGACAATTCTGTAAATGAACTGCTGGACGGACCGACACTGGATGCCTCCGCACTGGCAGGCAAGATCCAAAGGCTTCACATCTTCTTCAGTCTGCTGATCCCGGATATGTCCCATGAGGAGAAGCAGCTTCTGGATGAAGCCCTAATCAAAACCTATGCCAGAAAAGGGATTACACATAAAAATGAATCCCTGACAGATCCGCAGCATCCGGAGCAGTACAAAAAGATGCCCATCCTGGAGGATGTCTACAATGTCCTGCTGGAAAGCGAGGATACCAAACGTCTGGCTCATATCCTGAACCGCCTGGTTCACGGTTCTGCTTCTTCCTTTAACCAGCAGACCAATGTGGACCTGACCAATAAATATACGGTACTGGATATCTCCGAACTGACCGGTTCCAGCGATCTTTTAACGGTCGGCATGTTCGTTGCCCTGGATTATGTCTGGGATAAAGCGAAGGAAAACCGTACCGAAGAGAAAGCCATCTTTGTCGATGAGGTCTGGCAGCTCATCGGTGCATCCAGCAACCGGCTTGCAGCGGAATTCGTACTGGAGATTGCCAAGATCATCCGTGCTTACTCCGGAGCCGGCATCTTTGCCACACAGGATTTAAACGACTTCTTTGCTCTGGATGACGGGAAGTACGGCAAGGGTATCATCAATAACTGCAAGACCAAGATTATCCTGAACATGGAGGATGAAGAGGCACAGCGGGTGAAGACTATCCTGCATCTATCGGAAACAGAAGTAATGAACATCACCCATTTCCAGCGGGGCAACGGTCTGATCTCAACCAACAACAATAACATCACTGTGGAATTTAAGGCTTCCAATCTGGAAAAGGAGCTGATTACCACAGATCGGCAGGAGCTTCTGGAAATCCTTGCGAAACAGAAGAAACAGGCTGTGTAACTTTTGGCAGCACTGACGCTGCCCTTTTCATTTGAACTTCAAGAAGGAGGAGACTTATGTTACAGACATACAAATCCTATACCAGACGGACGCTGGCTATGCTGCTGGCAGTCCTTGTCGCAGTCGGCGCATTGTTTTCCGGCAGTTTTCCGGTTCATGCAGCCGACGGCACCATCAGCTATAAGGCAGGTGCCAATATCCCTTACGGCAGCTATTTTACCTCCCGCATGAGCTTTGACGGGAGCAATACTGCCTACTGCGTGGAACCACTGAAGAAAACACCTTCCTCTGGTTCCTATTCCTATGACCTTTTAAGCCAGAACTCCCCGCTCAGAAAAGCGCTCTACTACTTAAACGGCGGTTACGGCTACGATAAAGTCGTCAAGGATAAATATTTCAGTGGCTGGAGTGATGATAACAGCTATGTCATCGGACATCTGGTTGTCGCTTACATCTATGCCGGTAATTCCGCTGACACCGGAGCTTTCCATGGCGCCCCGCAGTCCTATATTGATAAAGCACTGGAAGTAGCCAGTGCCATTCAGGGACTTCCGAACCCGCCGGAAGGCTTCCGGGCATTCATCGTTCCGGGACAGGGCAGCCAGACCATTGCCGGAAGCTGGTATCAGGTTCCAAACGGCTGGATCGAACTGAAAAAATCTTCTGCCAACGGAAGCGTATCGGACGGGAATCCGAATTACAGCTTAAAGGGTGCTGTGTATGGGATCTATCAGGGTGAGAAGCTCATCCAGAAACTGACCACTGATGAAAACGGGTATGCCAGATCCGGCGAACTGGAGGAAGGCGATTATACCATAAAAGAGCTCTCTGCTTCCAAAGGCTACATTGTAGACACCAAAGCTCACAAAGTCACCGTAAAAGCAGAACAGACTTCTGCTGCAAACGTAACAGATATTCCGCAGAATAATCCCATGAATCTGGTGCTTGAAAAGCTGGATGCCGAAACAAAGAAAGCCTCCCCACAGGGAGCAGCTTCCCTTGCAAACGCAGAATTTACAGTCAAGTTCTATACCGAGCAGTCTGACAGTGATCCTGCGGAAGCTGGAAAGAAACCGGCACGTACCTGGGTATTAAAAACAGATGTTTCCGGAAAGATGCATTTACCAAAGATTCCTTGTAAGCGGCGATGCCTTTTACTATACCAGTGATGGCAAGACCGTCTGTCTTCCGCTCGGTACCATAACGGTACAGGAAAGCAAAGCCCCTGCCGGATACCAGCTCAATCCAACTGTCTTCGTACAGAAAATTACAGGTGACGGTAAGCAGGAAATGGTTTCGGTATACCAGTCTTCTACCATAGAAGAATCTGTCATCCGTGGCGGAGTGAAGATCCAGAAACGTGACAGCGAGACCGGAGAAGCAAAACCGCAGGGTTCTGCCACTTTGGAAGGTACTGTCTTTGCGATCACTACGTTAAATGAAAATCCGGTATTAGTAGACGGAACATCCTACACGAAAGATCAGGTTGTCCTTACACTTACTGCCGATAAATCCGGTTCTGCTGCAACTGCAAAAGATGCTCTCCCATTCGGACATTACCGTGTGGATGAAACAACTGCACCTTCCGGTTATCTGAACAGCGGAAAGATCTCTGTAGAATTTGACATCACAGAACAGGGAAAAATCGTGGAACTGACTGCAAAAGACAATTCCATCTCCAATCAGGTCATCCGCGGGGATCTGGAATTTGTCAAGATTGCTGACGGCAGCCAGAACCGTCTGGCAAATGTGCCATTTAAGATCACTTCCAAAACAACAGGCGAAAGCCATGTGATTGTGACAGATGCCAACGGTTATGCCAGCACTTCCTCCAAATGGAACAAACATACCGCAAATACCAACCGGGGTGAGTCTTCGGAAGACGGCATCTGGTTCGGCACCTCCAAACCGGATGATTCCAAAGGCGCTCTCATTTACGATACTTACACTCTGGCGGAACAGCGTTGTGATTCCAACAAAGGCATGGATCTTTTAACCTTTGAAGTCAAGGTTTATAAGGATTCTGTTCTGATACAGGTTGGAACTCTGACCGATGATGCCATTGAGATCGGCACGACTGCTCTGGATGCCGAGACCGGTACACACATGAGCCAGCCGGCAAAAGAAGTGACCATTGAAGACGTTGTGGAATACGAAGGACTGAAAAAGGGCCAGAAATACAAACTGACTGGAACCTTAATGGATAAAAAAACCGGGGAACCAATCCTTGTGGATGAAAAACCGGTGATTTCTGAAACTGAATTTACTGCAAAGAAATCCTCCGGCTCCGTCAAAGTAACCTTTACCTTTGATGCAACTTCCTTAAAGGGAAAAACAACCGTTGTCTTCGAGGAATTATATCAGGATGAGATGCAGCTTGCAGTCCATACCGACATCAACGATGAAGACCAGACCATCTATTTCCCGGAAATCAAGACTACTGCGAAAGATGCGGACACGAACTCCAATATTTCCTGTGCAAAGGAAGAAATCACGCTGGTGGATACGGTTTCCTTTAAGGGGCTGGTTCCTAACCAGAAATATGAAGTGACTGGAACTCTGATAGATAAAGAAACAAAGAAACCAGTCGAAGCAGACGGAAAACCGGTGACAGCAAAAGCATCCTTCAAGCCAAAAGAATCCGCTGGTACGGTAGATGTTACCTTTACCTTTGATGCCAGCTCCTTAAAAGGGAAAACAGTAGTTGTCTTTGAATCCCTGGCTTACAAAGACAAGGAAGTTGCCGTACACACAGACATTGCGGATGAAGGACAGACTATTTACTTCCCGGAAATCAAAACCACTGCAACAGATGCTGCTTCCGGCACACACTATGCAAAACCGGAAAAAGAACTGACGCTTACAGACCTTGTGGAATACAAAAACCTGATCCCAGGCAAAGAGTACAAGCTGACAGGAACACTCATGGATGCGGAAACCGAAAAACCTTTCGATGTGGATGGCAAAGCTGTGACTGCAGAAACAAGTTTCACTCCGGAAGAAGCTAACGGCAGCGTAGAGCTTTCCTTTACCTTTGATGCCTCTGCACTTTCCGGAAAAACGCTCGTGGCATTTGAAACAATGACTTTTGAAGATCACGAAGTAGCGGTACATGCGGACATCAAAGATGCCAACCAGACCATCTACTTCCCGGAAATCAAAACCACAGCCAAAGACGGCAGTGACGGGGATCAGGATGTCTCTGCTTCCAAGGAAGCGACTATCGTAGATACGGTCACTTATCATGGTCTGATGCCTGGATCTGAGTACAAAGTCATCGGAACCCTGATGAATAAGGAAACCGGAGAGGCTTTGTTAAAAGACGGAAAACCAGTTACCGCTCAGGCAGAATTTAAAGCAGAAAAAGCTGGCGGCTCTGTGGAAGTTACCTTTACCTTCGACGCTTCTGCTCTTGCCGGACAGGATGTGGTTGTCTTTGAAAAGCTCTACTATACAGACGGAAAACCGAGCATGAGATTGCTTCCCATGAGGATCTGAAGGATGAAGGTCAGACCGTACACATGACGGAGCTTTCGAAAAGAACCGGAGACGCCTCCGGTAGCTCCGCCTGTAAAAGACCGGCGATGAGACGCCGCTTCTCCTGTATGCCGGAATCGCCATAGCTGCACTTGCAGGTGCAAGTGTCCTGGGCATCGTTTACTTCAAACGCAAAAAGAAACATCAGTAACTCATAACGAAGACTCCTGCAGGCAGCTCCCACATGGAACTGCCTGCTTCTTTAGTAGGTGATGAATATGAAACACCCCCACTGCAAGACAGATGCCAAGCACATCCGTCATTTTCTGAACCTCTGTGAAGGGAACTGGCACTCCTGTATCTACGTCTGGTGCCGCACTTGTAACGCACAGGAAAGCTGTGAGAACTCTGGCTTTTTATTCCATCCGGATGAAACGGGAAGCCCCTGCATCCTCCCTCTTTCAGATGCAGCGCTTTTGTTTCCCCGGATACCGGAGCCAACCGAATGTACCGGAAGCATGAGCATTGCTGCTTTTACAGAGCTTTATCTGCCCTATCTGGCCGCTCAGAAGCTGCCTTTAAAGCCATGTCCCATTCCGGCACTGCTCCGGCTTCAGGAGAACCAGCAATATGACTGGTAACAAAAAGTTGCACTTTCAGGCTCTTATACGTACAGGATATGTAAAGAAAGGAGGCACTGCCTATGTTAAACGTAATTTCAATCATCCAATGTATCGATCAGGTCTTTACGAACCTGATATTTATTCCCATGATTTTTGTCCTGTATGTGAAATTCCGTCCGAAAAAGCCATGGACCAGAAGGCGCAGGAACACTTACCTGCTCTGTCTGGTACTGATCAGCTTATTCCTGCTACGGATTTTCTGTGAGAAGTTCATCTTTACACCGGTTAATTATCCACGTTTCACAGACAGCGGCTTATTCCCGCTCATCCGAGCAATTTTCTATCCCGGCATCTGAAAAATGGGGATTCGTGCCATTTAGTCCGAATCTGGGATCAGTATCCGCTTGCGTCCTATGGGAATTCATCACCTGCTTACTTACAATATAAGTATACAGTACGTACTGGTTATTCACGTACACGTTACGTATCGTGTATGTACAAGCGAGGTGAAAACAGATGAAGAAACCAAAAATCATCCGCTGCCCTTACTGCGGCGGAACAGCAATATTAAGAGATGCATCCTTTGTATATGGAACGCATTCTCATGGCGGACAGGTTTATGTCTGCTCCCACTATCCATCCTGCAATTCCTATGTCGGGGTACATCCGGGAACCAAGATACCAAAAGGAACGCTCGCCAACCGGGAGCTTCGTCAAAAGCGGATTCAGGCACATCGAATTTTCGATCAGATCTGGCAACAGGGCATCCTTTCCAAACCGGAAGCATATCGCTGGGTGGCAGATAAGTTCTGTCTGACAGATAAGCAGGCTCACATCGGACAGTTCAGCAACTATATGTGCGACCAGCTCATTCGGGAATCCGCAGATGTTTTAAAAGAACAACCATATTCCCTTCCGCCTCCGGGCAGCCAGCTGAAAGGCGGTGATTGATGATGACCTTACCACTAAATAAAAAGCAAAAACAACTGGTGGAAAAATCCAATGGATCTGGTTCCGATCATGATTCGTTCCATGACCCGCACCGCTGCCTATGTAACTGAGGAAGAACAACAGGAATTATGTCAGATTGGATATCTGGCTTTGTGCCGGTCGGCTGTCGGATTTGAGGAAGGAAGATCATTCCAGCCTTATGCCAAAACTATCATCCGTCATGCCATCTTTGACTACTGGCGGAAAATTGCCCGTGACCGCTCCATGCTCTGTTCTCTGGACGAAGCATCATCTGAAGATGAACATCTCCATTATCGTGATTTGTTTTCCTACGAGGATACACAAACAACTCACCCGGAAAAGGACACAAACCAGACCTTGCTTCTTGAGCATTTAACCCAGCTTGGCACCGGACAGTCCTCAACTATTCAGAAGGGAATTGTAGCCCTCTATCTGCAACAGCAGGGATATACCAGCTTTGACTTGGCAAAACACTACCAAGTACCAGCCAATCGTGTACGGGCATGGCAGAGCAAAGCACGGAAACTATTACAGCAGGATGATGCACTCTATGCACTTCTGACTTAACCTTGAAGGAGGGAACTTTTATGCTGACACTTTATACTGCTGTCGGAACCTTAAAATTTCAAAAAACGACAGGCGGAAAATCCATTCCTCTTGTAATCAACGATGGACAAGAATATGGACTATCGGATGACGAGCTGCTGCTCTGGAGCTGTCTTGCCTTCCAGATTCTGACGCTCCATGAACTCCAGGATGCTATACCCTGCGCCAGATACAGAAAGAAGGTCCGAAAGGCTTAAGTCCTTCCCAACACTATCTGAACCGACTTTCCTTACGCGGTCTGGTTGTAAGCGGAATTGGACTGACAGGGGTGGATGCCTTATATCGCCTTCTCGGCAGTCTGACCATTATTCCCTTGAAGGATACCTTTCCCATCCGGCTCTTTGGCTGCGTTCAGCTTTATCTGGAAGGAACTATTGGTGCAAAAGAGTTTGGCAGATATTTAAAGAAGAAACCCTCTTCACCGATGGAAGATACCATTCTGAAGCTGGCTGATAAGGTATCCCTCACGACCGCTGAGCTTGTCACAAGTATGGAGCAGGAAAAAGTAATCCACAACGAATCGGATATTATGGATGAGTATACACAGAACGGAGACAACTTACCAAACACTTGTGGATGATGTCCAGATTCACCATACCCAGTATCCAGTGCTGCAGGCTATTGCTAATTTGTACCTGAATAAACAAATCACATTTCATACATGTTAAAGGAAGGAACCTTATGCCAAAACCATTTTTCACAAAGCTGGTTGCCATCAGTGCAATCGGCTTTTTCTGTGTACTTTTTGGGTGCATCTTCGGGATCGCCACCCATGACCGGCTCTTTATCCTCATGAGCCTCCTCATCGGAATCTGCAGCATCTTGCGTGCACTCAGTTTCTACCACCTGATCCATACACATGCTTATCTGTCACTGGACGTAAGCTGCACGAAACGGGAACAGACACTCTTCGGGAAAAACCAGCAATATTGGTTTGCCAGTGATAACGGAAAGGAATACGCCTTCTCACTGGAAAAGAATATCAAACTCCTAGAGGGACATCGGTATCGGCTGTACTTCCGGAAACCACAGCAGGGAACAGGGCAATCGATGCCATGTGCCGGAGATATTCTCGGATATGAAGAACTCACCGATCAACTGCCGGAACTTCCGGATACATCCGTTTAGATAGAAAATGAGCCGCCCGTACTGCATCACCCCTTGGTATGCTCCCCGTCAAGAGGACAATAAAAAATAATAAATTTTGTATCGTCAGCCATGCTATGGCTGGCGATATTTATGCTGCTTTTGTATATTGCTCATGATATTTCATTGGTGTCATTACATGCAGTTTCCTTTGAAGTCGTTGGTTGTTGTAGTAAT
>ENA-OQBG01000126-OQBG01000126.1-human-gut-metagenome-genome-assembly--contig:-NODE-126-length-18122-cov-2.566491_pt1 | contig 18122 bp, 8 predicted proteins | sample MGYA00242746_ERZ504551 | MGnify/ENA primary metagenome ERZ504551 (study PRJEB26092, sample SAMD00036289) | human gut metagenome | host: Homo sapiens | study: EMG produced TPA metagenomics assembly of... | reverse complement strand
CACAAAACTTCGCTCCATAAACTGAAGGCGCAACCACAATCAAACCTATCGAATGAGGAGAAACATGGGAAAGCTGATACGAAGCAACCGGACTCACGGTCGGCATGGCAACACTGCTCGCTGGTCTGTTGCTGCCGATGACGGCCAGTGCCGAGAGCGCATCGCCAATCGATGCCAGTCCGATCATCCACTATTCATTCGATAACGCACTGACGTCCAAGACCATCGCTAACGAGGGCAGCGCGGCCAACAGCGATGCCACCCTATCCGGCGACGCCACGGTGGCCAATGGCCAGATCAACCTGACCGGCTCGCAAACCATTAGCGTGCCGACCACGGCCATCGCCGGTAAGAAGGACGTTACCGTCTCCATCTGGCTCAAGAACAATTACGGCAACGGCAATACCGCCGCCGCGTACATCGGCGCGGCCAAGACCGGCAATTATCCGGCCAACGGCTACTGGCTGCTCAACCCGGCCAACCCGAGTGGCTACGCGAAATCCGTAATGACCAATGCCACTGCGGCCGACCCGAATAACAGCCCGTGGGGCACCGAAGTCGGCCCTGGATCGACGAACGCCGCCACCACCGGCACCAAGGCCACCAGCGATTTGGCTCTGTACACCACCGTCATCAGCGGCACCAACAGCACCATGAGCTTCTACCTCAACGGCAAGCAGGTTGGAGACGCCACCTACACCATTCCGGCCGGTGGCCTGACCAATTACGGCGACCTCGTCGCCTACATTGGCAAGTCCTCCTACGCTGACCCGAACTCCAAGCTCGACGTGGACGATTACGCCGTATACGACACTGCCATCAGCGTCGCAGACGTGACCAAGCTGTATGACGCTCAGGTGCTCGACAAGGCCGAGGCCGCTGTCAAGGCCGCTGTGCCCGCATCCGCTACCGAGGACTTCGCGCTGCCGACCAGCGCCGCTGGCGTGAGCGATCGCGTGGAAGTCGGCAACGCAGCCATCGCCGTTGGACAACGCTACCGGCAAGGCCACAGTCACTCGTCCGGCCGCAACCGCAGCTGATGCCGAGGTGATCCTCACCGCCACGTTTGGCAACAACGCCAAAACCGCCGACTACACGGTCCTCGTGCCGAAGCAGCTCTCCGATGCCGAGCAAGCCAAGGCCGACCTTGACGTCGTCACCATCGAGGACTCCGACGACATCCGTAGCAACTTCTCCGTGCCCACCAAGGGCAACAATGGTTCGACCATCTCGTGGGAAGTGACCGGTGGCAAGGATATCGCCACACTAGGCGAAGGCGTGAACGACAAATCTCGAACGGTCACTGTTAAGCGCCCTGCCGCCGGTAGCGATGCCGCCACTGTGACGCTCAAAGCCACTGCCAAGTACGATACCGCCACTGAAACTAAGACCTTCACCGTCACCATTCAGCCGATGCCTGCCGCCGAAGAGAAGGACGAGGCCTACGTGTGGGCGTTCTTCAGCCGGCGAGGCGTGGGCGGCGAGAAAATCAGCCTCGCGGCCTCCAAGGGCAACGATGCGCTCGACTGGAACACGCTGAACAACGGCACGCCGATATTCACTTCCGAGTTTGGCGAGAAGGGTTTGCGCGATCCGTTCATCATGAAGTCCAAGGACGGCGACAAGTTCTACATGCTCGCCACCGATCTGAAGATTGACGGTCGTGCCCCCCTCAACGGGCTGAATGGCTTTGCTGGTGCACAGGCTAACGGTTCCAAGTACATTGAGATCTGGAAGTCCGACGATCTGGTACAACTGGTCCAAGCCAAAGCCACGTCAAAGTGAGCTCTGATTACGCAGGCAACACTTGGCGCCTGAGGCCTACTACGACGAGGAAATCGGCAAGTACGTGGTCTATTGGGCCTCGAACCTGTACGACAACACCGACGAGAACAGCCGCAAGCAGCTGACCTACAACCGCATGGTGTACGTCACCACCGATGACTTCGTCAACTTCTCCGACCCGACAGTGTGGATTGACGTTGATCGCCGAGGCGGTGCAGGCAGTGGATCCATCGATGTGACCGTGCAAAAGGTAGGGGATACCTACTACCGCATCTACAAAGATGAAAACACGATGTCTTTGCGTCAGGAGAAGTCCACAGATTTGACTGCCGCAATTGGTGGTGCCGGCGTGAAGAACTACGCCGATGCGCTTAAGGGTAGTGCATGGAGCGAAGTTGCCACGAACATCGGTAAAGGCCAGGCTAACGGTTACGGTAAAACCTTCACTTCCGGCGAAGGTCCATCGCTATTCAAGGCCAACGATGGCGATGCGAACGGCTACCAGTACTACCTGTTCGCCGACCAGCCGAGCTATCATCAAGGTCCAAACCACTATGTGCCGATGGCGACTGAGGATATCGCCAGCGGTCAGTGGACCGTTATCGGCAATAAGATGCCTGAGGCGAACTTCCCGACCAATTCCGATGGCGGCAAGCCGCGCCACGGAACCGTGCTGCCCGTGACCCGCGCCCAGTACCAGAAGGTGCTGGAGGCATACGCCCCGGCTGTGGCTGTGAAGTCCGTTGACGCGCTGTCTGCCGAGACAACGGTTGGTGTGGCTCCGACGCTGCCGGAGACCGCGCATCTGACTCATGCGGACGGTTCCGTTTCTGACGTTGCAGTTGAGTGGGATGCCATTGACGCATCTTTCTACGCCAAGACCGGCACCTTCACCGTCAAGGGCATCACCCAAGACGATTCCCGTATGCCGGTTGAGGCTACCGTCATTGTGAACGGCATCGACCTCTCCAAGGCGACCGTCACCGTCGAACCCAACGAGTTCACCGCAGACGGCGCTGCCAAGGAACCAGCCGTGACCGTTGTACTCGATGGCGCGACGCTCAAGGAAGGCGCCGACTACACGGTGGCCTATACGAACAACGTCGAACCTGGCACTGCCACAGTGACCGTAACCGGCGCTGGCAAGTACTCCGGTACTGTCTCGGCAACGTTCACCATCAAGGCCGCCGAGCCCGGCTCCACGCTGGACAAGTCCAAGTTGCAGGCGCTTGTCGATAAGGTGAAGGGCTATAACAAGGCTGATTACCAGTCTGGTTGGGATGCTTTCGCCGTCGCGCTCGCCGACGCGCAGCAGGTGTTGCAGAACTCCACCGACCAGCAGGAAGTGGACAAGGCGCTGTCTCGGCTCCAGTCCGCCGCCGACAAGCTGGTCAAGAAGTCCGGCGACTCCGGCAAGACCGACGGCAAGGACGACGGTGCCCAAAAGCCCGCCTCCAAGCCGGACAGCGCTCTGTCCAACACCGGCGCTCGGTATTCGGTGTGGGTATCACCGCGGTCACACTGCTCGTCGCCGCCGGCGCCGCCTACACCCTCCGCAAGCCGCCAGGCCTGAGCTGCTTGCAGCGTAGACCAAGCCCCCTCTGACGGGCCGAGCCGTATAGCAAGCAGCCTACTGGATTGTTTGCTTCATGGTGCGGTCCCATCAGAGGGGGCGTATTGCACGTTCGTCCGACGACGCTGTCAGACGCATAAGCTTTATGGCCCCATAGCTCCAATAGTCATTACCGAACTTCACCACTCAACATCTAGATCTGTTGCGCGGCAAGCAGTATCACCGCGCGCAAGAAGGAGAAACAATGACAACCAAACCATCGATAGGCAAGCGCCTGCTCGGTGTGATGCTGGCAGTGCCGATGGCGCTTGCCGGCATGGGAATCGGTGCGACCACGGCGGTCGCGGCCGATACCGTTCCGACCGATAATCTCATCGCCGCCTACGACTTCACCACGAAGCCAAGTGACGGCAAGACCGTGGCCAACAGTGCGCCGAACGCTACGCTTGGCGCGGCCGAAGTGCAGAACTCCGCCGACTCGCTCTGGGCCGATAGCGCTCTTACCCTTTCCGGCGGTGCCAAGACTGGTTCCGGCGACTGGGTCAAGTTGCCCTCGAATCTGCTGCCCGGCAAGGACGCCGCCACGGTGCAGTTGGAGGTCAAAGCGGATTCCAGCATGCTCAATGCTTTCCATTTCCTGTGGAACATCGGTAACGACAGCTCCGATACGGAGTATTTCTTCGCCACGCTCAACTGCGGCAGTTCGCGTAACCCGCTCGTCGGCCTGAAATCGGGCGGTACGGAGACGCTCGTGCAGTCCAGCTCCTGCGTGGCCAAGGCCGACCAATGGTTGTCGGTGACCGCCACCATTGATGGCACCGCCGCGAAACTGTACATCGACGGCACGCAGGTGGCATCCGGCACCGTGCCGGCCAAACTGTCCAGCGTCAAGGACCAGTCGCTCAACACCATCGGCCGTTCGCCGTGGCCCGACAACCTGTTCAAGGGCGCGGTCTCGAACTTCCGCGTATACGATGCCGCGCTCACCGCCGATCAGGTCGCCGCGATCAGCACTGCCGATGCCTCAATTCATGCCGGTGAACTCACCGGTTCCGTGCTGAACGGCATCATCATCCCCACGACGGTCGACGATCCGTTCATTTCGCTGCCCACTGCGAACGGCGTGACGTGGGCGTCCTCCGATAGCAGCGTCATCGCGACTGACGGCACGGTCAACCAGCCCGCCAAGGGCGAGGCAGCCAAGACTGTCACGCTGACCGCCGCCGTCACGGTCCGTGGCCAGACCGCTACGAAGGAATTCACGGTCACGGTCAACCCGACCACGAAAACTGCCGCTGAACAGCTCAAGGAAGTCGCGGCCGGCTACGTGATCCCGTCCGTCGTGCGTTCCGGAGACGCCCTCCCGGCGGCTGTGAATGGCACTACCGCCACGGTTACGTCCACTAAGGACGTAGCCGTCGAGGATGGCAAGATCACCATCGATGGCGACGAGGCCACGACCGGTACCATCACCGTCGAGTTCTCCAAGAACGGTCTCGCCGGCATCGAGCCCATTACCAAGCCTTCACCGTAAAGGTGCTGCCCGCCGCGAAGTCCGCGACCATCGCCGCCTACGATCGCAACGCCACCGGCGAGAATGAGGCCAACAACGGCGACGTCGCCTACAGCATGCACCTCGCGCTGCAGAACGCCGACGGCTCGTACACCCCGTACAACGAGAATTACGGCATTTTCTTCGCACGCTCGCCGAAGGCGCAGAAGCTCAACGAGAACCTCGACGGCAATGACTATCGCAGTCTCAAGGATCCGAGCCTGTTCCGCATGGCCGACGGCACCTATGGCGTGATTTCCGTGCGTACCAACCGCGGCACCGCCACCGGTGACTCCACCGCGAAGTCCAGCGTGCTCATCGCCACCTCCGAAGACCTGCTCACCTATAGCGAACAGGAGAACTCCGGGTCCATCGTCGACCTTGGCGAGATCAACGGCGTCAACGCTCCGTACGCCGTGTACGACACCGCCAGCAAGCAGTATGTTGTCGGCTGGGCCGATGACAACGGCGTGGCCAAGTACACCACGTTCGATTCGCTCAAGGGCTCCGCGTCCAAGCATGGCAGCGTACTGTACGGTTCCATCGCCAAGTCCGGCGTACTCGATGCCGACGGCGTGCAGGGCATCGCGAACTTCCGCTCCGGTGCCACCATCGCGGTGGACGAGGCGACCGTCAAGGCGCTCAACACCCGTTACGGCCGCTCTGAGAACACCGGCACGAGTAATCTCACTGACATCACCGTCGAGAAAGGTCCTCGATTGATGAGATGACCTCGCAGCTGCCGAAGAACGTGGACCTCACTTACTCCGACGGTTCTACCGGCTCCCTGCCGATTTCCTCATGGAACACTGAGGGCATAGATCTGACGAAGGTGGGTGATTACACTGTCACCGGCACCGTCAAGCAGACCGAATACCAGATTCCGTTCGCTGAGGACCGCGCCGATCCATCGGTGTATAAGTGGCAGTGGACGCATGAGGCCGACGGCAAGGAAGTCACCGAAACCAAGTTCCTGATGATCGCTTCCAATGACATCCAAGGTGACGTCACTTGGCAGCATGGTTCGCCCCACATGCCGTTCCGCATGGCCGACACGATTTCCGGTCTCGCCGACGAGCCGGGCAACCCGAATGCCCTGATTCAGTCGAACGGCTACAACAACAAGGAGGTGTCGCTGCTCAAGGCTGGCGACAAGGACTCCGAGGGTAATGCCATCATGCACAGCTTCTGGGCTCCAGAAATTCATGAGATTGATGGTAGGCTCACGATTCTGTTCATGGCCGGATACGGCAACACATGGTCCAACGGCAAGTCGGTGTACATGCAGCTCAAGCAGGATGCCGACGGTCACGACCTCGACCCGGCCGACCCCGATAACTGGACTGTGCCGACACCGATCTACCGCAATGACGCCTCGCTGCTCAACGGTAACAAGCAGCTCGCAGCCACAGCGTCCGGCGGAGTGGGCATGTCGCTCGACATGACCTATTTCCAGGATGCCGACGGCAGGTCCTACTACGCCTGGCAGCAGCTCGGCGCCACCTACATCGCCACGATGGATCCGAAGGACCCGGCCCATGTGACCAGCTCCCCGGTGCGCATCGTCACCCCGGAGTATGCGTGGAACGCCGCCATAGCCGAAGGTCCGAACGTGACCCTGCGCGACGGCAAGCTGTACCTCATGTTCTCCGGTTCCGGCGTGGGTAAGACATACACCACTGGGCTGGCCGTAGCGGATGCCTCCGGTACTGACCTGACGACCCGGCCAGTTGGACGGTGCTCAACTACCCGATTCAGAAGTCCGGTCCGTTCAACGGTGAGATGCAGCTCGGCACCGGTCACGGCATGTGGAGCGAGGACGAAGATGGCAACCAGATCTACGTGTTCCACGCCTATGCCACGAAGAATCTCGGATCCGTGAATGCTGCCGGCCGCGACATGTTCGTGCGCCGTGTGCACTGGGCCGCCGACGGCATGCCGGTGTTCGACATGAGCTCTTCCGAGGAGCTGGCCTCCAAGACCGTTTCCGTGACAGTGAAGGTGGTCGACGACACGGTTACGGTCGACAAGACCGACTTGTCCAAGGCGCTCGCGTCCGCCAAGCAGCTGCGCGAGTCCGACTATACCGCCGCCTCGTGGAAGGCGTTCGCCGCAGCGTTGGCCTCCGCCGAGAAGGTTTATGCCGACGAGAACGCTTCGCAGAAGGACGTCGACGACGCAACCGCCGCGTTGAACAAGGCGCAGGCCGCGTTGGTGAAGGTCGACGGTTCCGATTCGGGCGATGGCTCGAGCGATTCGACTAAGCCGGGCGACGGCTCGAGCATTGACGCTGGTGCTACTGGTGATAAGACGGGCAACAAGCTCGGTCTGTCTAAGACCGGTGCCGCCGTACTCGGCCTCAGCGGCGTGGCCGTGGCGCTCGCTGCCGCCGGCATCGCCCTGACCCTCCAGCGCAAGCGCCAGCCTGAGCGGCGTAAGCCTCCAATCGCGAAATCGGCCCGTGTGGAGGTGTATTTCCGAGTTGTAGGGCAATGGCTGAAGTATTGGCCGTTGCGGCCGATGAGAGCCCGTTGGTATTCCGCCATTTTCGGGTGGTTGATCGGCTCTGGGAGTGGCGAGTACCCGGGCGCGTGCCCTACAACTCGGAAATACGCTCGGTACGGAGCCGTTTCTGGTTCACGGGGATTTCGGCTGAAAATCCCGTGAACCAGAAACTTACAGAAATGCACATGGCCGGCCATCGAGTTCGGCTTGATTCCAATCTTTTGCGTGTGCGATTGCACATGTCTTCAGTTCACGGGATTTACCAGCGTGATCCCGTGAACTGGATAACGCGGACATGCAGGCCACGCGGCTCAACAAGCCAATATTGCACACAGATGATGTGCGATTTTGTTTGTTGTGGGGTGCTGAGAAGGGGTAAATGTTCATTCGGGGAGATGAAACCGGTTTTAAGAGGGGTGCCGGGTATTTCAGGTATGGCAAGGAATCAGCATGTGCGTTACCGCTTTCGCGTCGTCGCTCAAAGCGTGCTCAAATTTAGGTGAACGCTCACATTAGAATTGTGAGTGCTTACAGAAACCTGTGCGATTGCACATCGGTGCTCCTGTTCACGAACGGTGTCGTTCGTAGGGATTTCCGGTGGCCGTCGTTCGGGCGGAAGTGGGTCGCGCTGGCGAACGAAGAGGCTCCGGCGAAGCGGAAGCAGGAGCGAGAAGCGGTCGATAAAGGAGCGACCGGGTGTCACTCGATAACAATTCGATAACAAATATTGCGATGGCGCAACGATGATCCATCACAGTATTGCAAAGAAGCAAGGACCCAAGGAAGGAAACTCAGTGAGGAGAGTTACACGATTGGCGGCCTGCCTGACGGCGGTGTCGACGTTGGGCGCGGGGTTGATCATGCCGATCACCGCCGTGGCCGACGACGCGACGCCTGCGGTGCAGACGACCACGACCAGTGCGAACGTCAGGGCGGCGGCCAATACAGCGACGGCTGACCCGATTGCCAGCTTCGATTTCAATAGCGACCCGGACGATGGTGCATTCGCCAGTGCTCAGGGTGACGCTAAGGCCACCGTGCAAGGCACGGTGGATCTCGTCAACGGAAAAGATGACGACAACGGCAAGGCCGCCCAGCTCGGCAGCGGTTTCTGGCTGAACGTGACCAAGTCCGATGGCAGTGCACTGCTCAACGGTCTTGATGATGTGACGATCAGCTACGACAGCAAGGCGGCTGCGACCGGTGGCCAGTGGACTGTGTTTGCCGCGCCGACCGCCGGTGCGGTGAACGGCAGCGCCCCCACCTACGTCGGTGTGCTCGACCGCACCGACAAGACCCGCGTGGAACGCTATCTCAACGGCCGCGCATCCGACATCGCCACCATCGACAAGAACACCGGTACGAAGGATGCTTGGAAGCATGTCGATCTCGTCATCTCCGGCAAGACCGCGAAGCTCTATGTCGATAAGAAGTTCGTGGCGAGCAACGTGAACGGCGAGGATCTCAAGAGCATTCTTGGCGGCTCAGGTGGCGTGCTGCAAATCGGCAAAGGCAACTGGGGCAACGGTGAATACTTCACCGGTTTGCTCGACAATCTCACGATTTATGGCTCCGCGCTTTCCGCGGTCGATCTCGGCATCGCATCGCCTACTGCAATCGAGATCTCCGGTTCCAATGTGAAGGACGGCAAGCTGAGTCTCAAGGAAGGCAACTCCGCATCCCTGTCCGCAACCGTCACCCCTGAAGGCGCTGAGCCTACGGTGACATGGGAATCCAATAATCCGGCTGTGGCTACTGTGGATACCAACGGCAAGGTCACCGGCGTGAAGGCCGGCACCGCCACCATTACAGCGGCTTCCGAAGCTGACGCCGCCAAGACCGCCGAGCTCAAGGTCACCGTCACCGAGGTCAAGGCCGATGACGCCTACGGCTACGTGATGGTCCACTTCATCGAAAACAACAAGGCTACGCCGAGAAGATCTACCTCGACATCTCGCGCGGCGATGACGCCACCCAGTGGGATACGCTCAACGGCGGCGAGCCGATTCTGGTGAGTAACGAATCCACCACCGGCGTGCGCGATCCGTTCATCGCCTACAACCCCGAGTCGAAGACCTACTACGTGCTGGCCACCGATTTGCGTGTGTTCGGCGGCGATAATGCCGGTTGGGGCACGTGGCTACAGGTTACAGCACCAAGTTGCATGTGTGGTCGTCCAAAGATCTCATTCACTTCAACGACATGACGGAACTGGAGACCGCCACCGCCGACAAGTACACTGCCAATCCGAACAAGAGCCAGACGCTCACCGATTCCGTGACCGGCAAGACCATCTCCGAGATCGGCATGGCATGGGCTCCTGAGGCTACGTGGGTGCCGAACTTCTATGATCTCAACGACGACGGCCAGCTCAACGGTTCCGATAAGGACAACCCGAAGAACCAGCAGGGCGGCGCATTCGTTGTGTATTGGTCTGTCTCCGCCAAATACGATGGCGAGAACAGTCAGCCCGGCAAGAAGGTGACTCACGTGTTGTGGGCGGCCACCAAGGACTTCACCAACGAGACTTACATGTTTGGCGGCGTCTTCGTGCCTAACAGCAAGTACAACCGTGGCAACACCATCGACACCACGATGCTGCAGAACGGTTCCCGCACATACCGCACCACCGGCTCCGGCGTGATCTTCATGGAATACACCGATCGTGCCGATTGGTGGCGTGCCAACGATCAGGGCCAGTACGCGACCGACCCGGCCAAGGGCTGGGTGTTGCGCCAGACCAACATCGGACACACGCTCGGCAGCGCGCAGGAAGGTGCCAACGGTTTCAAGGTCAACGGTGAGAACAAGTGGTACATGTTCGTTGACAACTATGGATCTGTCGCTTCCGGTGCCCGCTACGGCTACAACCTACTCGAAGCCGACAACCTCGATTCCGAGAATCCGTGGAGCGTCCTGAAGGCCGACGACTACTTCCTCACCGCCAACACCAAGCACGGTGGCATTGTTTCGCTCACCAAGGCCCAGTACGACGCGATTCGCGCGGCTGATGCCAAGGCTTCCGACAACGCCGACCTGAAGGCCGAGGATGTGACGGTGGATAAGGGTTCTGCCGATATGGACATCACTGCCAAGCTGCCGAAGACGCAGCAGGTCACTCTTGCCAACGGTTACGGCACTGCCAAGCGCGACGTGATGTGGGACGTTTCCAACGTCGACACCTCCAAGCCCGGCGAGTACACCGTCACCGGCACGGTCGACACCATCGGCGCGAACAAGAACCACTGGAAGTGGACGAACGCCGCCGGCGAGTCGAAGACCGACGAGGACGACCTCATCAACTCCGGTGCGAACGCGAACAACAACTGGAAACAGACCGGTGGCTTTGTCGACAACGAAACCGCCAACAAGAACCGCACGCTATACAGCTCCACCGCCATCACTGTGACCGCCAAGGTGACCGTGACCGGCGAAACCGAGCCGACCGACCCGGATTTGCTCGCCGACTTCACGTTCGATGATGGCGATAAGACCTTTGACGGCGGCAATGCGACGGGTGCCACTCAGGGCACCGCCACGCTCGCCGACAGCAAGGACGGCAAGGCCGCGAAGCTCAGCAAGAACTTCTGGCTCAACGTCACCGCCAAGAACGGCGACGCTCTGCTCAAGGGCAAGAACGACGTGACCATCAGCTACGATGTCAAGCCTGACGTCTCCGGCAACACCGGCTGGACCTTCTTCGCCGCTTCCAACGCCACCAAGCAAGAGTACGGCCAGGAGCACTACGTCGGCGTGCTCGACAAGACCACCGGTATTACCGTCGAACGCTACAACAACAACGATGGCAAGCGCGATTCCTCCGGCAACGTCTCATACACCAAGACGAACGCCGACTGGAAGCACGTCGATATCGTGATTTCCGGCGCAACCGCTAAGCTGTACATCGACTCCAAGCTGGTAGCCGTGAACAACAACGGCCAGAAGCTCACCGACATCCTCGGTGCTGATGGCGGCGTGCTGCAGATCGGCAAGGCCAACTGGAGCAACGGCGAGTACTTCTCCGGTCTGCTCGACAACCTCAAGATCTGGGGCAAGGCCCTGAGCGACGACGAGCTTGGCGTGGAAAGCGCGAAGACCGACTACGCCGCCGCGCTCGCCATCCCGGCGCAAATCACCGGCGACCTGCCGAGCACTGTGCTGGGCAAGACGGTTACTTGGTCCGCGACCGGCGACGGTGCGAAGCTCGTAGCCGCAGACGGCAAGGTCACGCAGCCGAAGTCCGGCGAGAAGGCCGTAAAGGTCAAGCTCACCGCCACCATCGACGGCGTGGATAAAGCTATCACCGCCGAATCCGAAATCCTCAACAACGGCGGCGAAATCGCTTCCTACGTCAAGGATGTCGATCGCTCCGACCAGAACGGTGCCAAGTACGACCCGCTCGCCTACAACGACGATCGTCGCGCCGACTCGCTGTACGTGGCCGCCAAGCGCCGATGGCAGCAAATGGGAGCCCCTGAACCGTTCGCAGTCGATTCTGTCGGTCAAGTGGGACGGCTCGCAGTCTGCCAAGCTGAATGCGCAGATGGGCTCACCCGCTTTCTTCCGTGCGGAGGACGGTACCCTTGGTGTGGTTTCCTCGCAGAACAACGCCACCGGTGCGATTTACGTGTGGGATGGCAAGGGCGACGGTGCCACGTTCACCAACGAGCGCGCTATCACCGTGACCGACAGCTCCATCGTCACCAACCCGCGCATCGTCTATGATGCCGCCTCCAAGGGCTACAAGGTCTTCTGGGCCGATGGCCTGAGCGGCGAAGGCCGTATGGCCACGCTCTCCGACCTGACTGCCAAGGCAACGGTCGGCGAGACGCTCAAGGCCGACGCGGTTGCGATGGGTGTGGGCGACGTGACCGAAGGTCTGCCCGCATGGGCCGGCGAAGGCCAGATCCGCGCATTCGCTGTGAGCTCCTCTGAATTCGATGCGTTCTACAAGAACTATGTCGATCTGCAGAACACCGGCGTTAAAGCTCTGGGCGGCGCAACCGTGGAGAACGGTGCTTCCGCCGAGGACGTCACCGCAGCGGTTTCCGGAACGCAGGCCACAATGACCTACAACGACGGCTCCACGAAGACCTTCAACGTCGACTGGAACGCCGATGATCTGGCCGCCGTGGACACCTCAAAGGCCGGCACGCATGAGGTCAAGGGCACTGTTCAGCAGACCACCGAGGCCATGTACAACGACGCTCGCGCCGATCCGGACATCTTCTACAACGAAGACGATGGCTACTACTACCTCACCGGTTCCACCTATGAGGTAAAGTCCACTGATTCGACCAACAACCAGAAGGACAGCTACCGTTCCATCGGCCTCAAGCGCGCCAAGACCATCAACGGTCTGAAGGATGCTGAGGAACACATCATCATCAAGCCGGAGAACGGCACTCCGGGCCACGAAGACCAGTACCCCAACTCGTTCTACGGTTGGAGCGCGTTCATTTGGGCCCAGGAGTTCCACAAGATCAACGGCAAGTGGTGGATTGTGGCCGGCTTCCACAAGGGTGCCTCGTCCGCGAACGGTGGCTGGTGCAACAACACCATCCTCATCCCGTACACCGGCGACGAGCAGTCCATCAAGGATGGCGGATTCCTCGAGGCCGAGAACTGGGGCGAGCCGACCGTGCTGGAAGGCGCCGCATTCGACGTGACGTACTTCGAGCGCGAGGAGAACGGCAAGGCCCAGGGCTACTGGCTCTTCCCGAAGAGCGCAGGCCTGTACCTTGCCAAGGCAAAGATGGGCGATGGCGTCACTCCGCTGGTGGATGGCAGCCTTGAGCACATCTATCAGGTCAGCCAGCAGTTCGAGTACGGCAAGTATGCGCCTACCCCCGAAGACAACTCTGAAGGTTCTGATCAGGCAATCGTAGAGGCACCGTTCATGTTCGAGCATGGCGACTACGTCTACATTGCCTATGCGGGGGCCACGGTGGATAAGTATTACAACACCAACGTGATGCGTGCCGCCAAGAATGCCGACCTGCAGGATCTGTCGAGCTGGACCACGGCCGACTTCCCGTCGTTCGACACCAACGACACCTACACCGGTGCCTACGGTGCGGATGAGGCCTCGTACGAGCGCAAGCAGGCCGGCCCCGGCCACATCTCGCTTGCACATGATGAGGCCGGCAACATCGTCATGGCCTACCACGCACGCCCCTACCCGGAAATTCACTCCGGTTCCGCGGCGGGTGGCCTGTTCGATCAGGACCGCAATACGTGGGTCAAGGCCGTGAACGTGCGCGCCAACGGCATGCTCGACATGTCGCTGACCAAGGATCAGGAGGTTGCTCCGGCCAACCGCACGGTGACCATTACGGTGACCGTCGGCGAGCCTGATACGCCGGTTGAGCCGTCCATCACCGGCATCCGCGTCAAGAGCGAGCCGACAAAGACCAAGTACACGGTGGGCGAGCAGTTCTCCGCCGATGGTCTTGTGATCGAGGCGACGATGTCGGACGGCACGGTGAAGACGCTCGATGCCGCCGACTACACGGTCGGCGACGTGGACATGTCCGCTGTGGGCACCAAGACCGTCACCGTCACGCTCAAGGCCAACGATCAGCTCACCACGTCGTTCGTGGTGACCGTGAGTGCCAAGACCGAGCCCGGTAAGCCCGGTTCGGGCGACGGTTCCGGCGATGGTGCAGGCAGCGATAACGGTAACGCTGGTACGGGGGCGGACTCCGGTCTGCCGTCCTCTGGTGCCGCCGTGCTCGGCCTTGGTGGTGCCGTGGTTGTGCTCGCCGTTGCCGGCATCTCTCTCACTATCTGGCGCAAGCGTCGCGCCTGAGCGGATCCAAATGCTCCCTCTCAGTCGGCTTCTGGCGGACGGAGAGGGAGCACCTAGTATCACCATAACTTCAATCTTCAATCCATAACTGAACACAAAACCAAAACCCACAATCAGAGGAGACATATGGGTAAGTGGAAGAAAGCGGTGGCAGCTCTTGCAGCTGTCCCGATGCTGATGCGCTGGCGCCAGCAGCAAATGCGGTTGATCGGATACCACCGATTCATCGGCCGCACAGCGGGCGCTGGCAGCAGCCCTGAAATCAAATGCCAAGGCATCGGCAGACAGTGATTTGCTTGCCAGCCTTGACTTCAACAACGTCACGGCAAGTGCCACTGGTACCTTCACCGATGAGGCAACCGGCACCAAGGCAACCATCAACGGTGCCGCCGCAGTAACTGCCAGTAAAGACGGCACTACCGCAGCTCAGCTCGGTTCTGGCTTCTGGCTGAATGTGACTAAGTCGGATGATTCGGCTGTGCTCAAGGGCCTGGATGCGGTCACGATTTCGTATGATTCCAAGTCCGCCAGCACCAATCAGGGCTGGTCGGTATTTGCGGCACCGAATACGAATGCGCAGACCTATCAGCAAGAGCGTTACCTCGGCGTGATGGATCGCACCACTTCGGTGAACGTTGAGCGTTACAACAACGCTGGTAAGCGCGACACCACCGGCAATGTGAGCAAGGATGGTCTCGCCAGCCAGTGGCGTCACGTCGATTTGGTCATCGACAAGGCCGCTTCCACGCTGTACATTGACGGTGAGCAGGCCGCAACCGTAGCCCCGGCTGATGGCGCGAGCTTCGCTCAGCTCACCGATATTCTCGGCGCAGACGGCGGCGTGCTGCAGATCGGCAAGGCCAACTGGGTGAACGGCGAGTACTACACCGGCGCACTCGACAACCTGAATATTTACGGCTCCGCGCACACTGCGGAGCAAATCAAGGAAGCCTACGATTCCACGAAGTCCGATGCCGCCAAGGCCGACGCTAACGCGCTGACCATCAACAACGGCAGCACCGATGCGTATTCCGACATCACACTTCCAGCCAAGGGTTCGGTTAATGGTTCCGCGATTACATGGAAGTCCAGCGACGCCAAGGTCATTACTGATGCTGCAGATGGCGACATCGCAGCCGGCGTCGTCACTCGCCAGAAGGCCGACGCCAAGGTGACGCTCACTGCCACCATTACCGATGCTGACGGCAACACGGAAACCAAGGAATTCGAGCTGACCGTCAAGGCCGCCGTCGAACAGCCGAAGACCACGGACTATCTGTTTGCGCACTTCACCGGCACCGAAGGTAGCGCTACCGACGAGCAGATGTACTTCGCCACCAGCAAGGATGGCCTGAGCTGGCATGACACCCGCGAGTCCGGCGATCCGGTACTCAGCTGGAACAACAGCCAGACCGGCAACTCTCGTGGTAAGGACAACGGCGTGCGCGACCCGTATCTGGTCCGCTCTCCGGAAGGCGACACCGTCTACCTCATCGCTACCGAGCTGAGCATCCATAACCGTGGCGGTTGGGGCGCGGCCACCGCTACCACCAATGGCAGCACCAACCTAATCGTGTGGGAGTCGCATGACTTCGTCAACTGGAGCGAACCGCGCGCCGTTGACGTTGCCTCTCAGATTCCGGGAGCCGGCATGGCTTGGGCTCCGGAAGCCTACTGGGATGATGTGAACAAGCAGTACATGGTGTACTGGGCCACTGCTTCCGACGCGGACAACAAGTCCGGCGATCGCACCAATATGTACTACTCCACCACGCGTGATTTCGTGAACTTCACGACGCCTGTCAAGTGGATCGACCGAGTCAAGTCCGTTATCGATACCACGATGATTAAGGCCGATGACGGCTATTACTATCGTGTGTCCGGTGACACGTACCTCGGTGTTGAGCGTAGCAAGGATCCGTATGCCACAACGCTCACCACTGGTGACACAATTGCGAATGGTTACTACAACACTGACAGTGATCCGAACCAGTGGACGCTTGTCGGTACATTCGGTGACCTGACTGGTACCGGTCTGACCGGTGCGCAGCTGGAAGGCCCGGAGCTGTTCTTCTACAATGAAGATGACGTGCAGACCAGTGATGCGGGCAAGAAGATGCTCTACGGTCTGATGTGGGACCAGTACTCAGCCGGTAAGGGTTACACCCCATACCGTTCTGCCGATTTAGGCAGCACTGATAAGGCTGATTGGGGCTTTGCCTCTGATGTGAACTTCGGTTCGCTCAAGAAGCGTCACGGCACCATCCTGCCTGTCACTGAAACCGAGTACAACGCAATCCTGAAGGCATTCGATAAGAACAAGGACACCGAGCCAGTCACACCCGATGAAGACGGCTCCGGTCCGATTGCCGAGTATGACTTCGAAGACAGCAAGGGTACCGACACCACTGAGAACAGCAACGACTTGACCTTCAACGGCAACGCCAAGGTCTCCGAGGATAGCCGGAAAGGGCAAGGTGCTTAAGCTCGACGGCTCTGACGGCACCTACGCCGAGTTCCCGAAGGGCCTGTTCGATGGCCGTAACAAGCTGACTGTGCAGATGGATGTCAAGTCGGAGATCAATAAAAACCAGTTCACGTTCGCTTTCGGCCAGAACTCCACCAAGTACTACTTCCTGAAGTACAACAACTCCGGCGAGCTCGCCAGCCGCATCACCACCAACTCGTATGGTGCGGAGGACGCGGCTAACGCTACGTTGTCTGGCAACGGCGCATGGCATCGTGTCACGGTCACGTTGGACGACAACGTGATGACCGTGTACTCTGACGGTGCGCAGGTGGCTCAGAACAAGGCGACCAAGAACAAGGTCACCGATTTGGGTAACGATCTGCTGGCCTACTTGGGCAAGTCCTTCTACAACGACCCATACTTCAAGGGTTCGTTCGACAATGTGAACGTGTGGAACCGCGCGCTCACTGCTCAGGAAGTCGAGAAGACCAGCCCGATTGCTCTGCAGGGTATTTCTGTGGGCACTGTGCCGTCCGACCCGAACTCGCTGCGTGGCACTGACGACCACTCTCAGGTCCGTTCCACCCTCGACTGGTCCACGAAGACCGTCACCACCGTGCTCAACCGCCGTGGCGCGCGACCAAGGTGCCCGTCAAGGTGTCTGTCAACCGTAGCGACGACTCCATCAAGCTCACCCTTGATGGTCAGGCGTTCACCAATGGTGGTACGGCCGACCTGGCTAAGGACCGTACTTTGGTCGTTGATTTGGGCGACGGTGCGCCGCAGACCTGGACGCTGAAGAAGGTCACCGTGGGCAACAACCCGGTACTGCCCGGCCAGTACGCCGACCCGGACATCGACTACTTCGACGGCAAGTTCTGGATCTACCCGACCACCGACGGCTTCTCCGGCTGGAGCGGCAACTACTTCCATGCGTTCAGCTCCACCGACTTGGTGAACTGGACCGACGAGGGCGTGATCCTCGATGTCAATAAGGACCACCAGCCGACCACCGATGGCGATGAGAACACCGCCATCTCCCCGTGGTCCGTGGGCTCCGCGTGGGCGCCGACCATCGAGAAGAAGAACGGCAAGTACTACTTCTACTACTGCGCGAAGTTGCCGAACGGTACATCCGCCATCGGCGTCGCCGTGGCCGACAACCCGGCCGGCCCGTACAAGGCCGCCGACCAACCGCTGGTCACTCGCACGATGGAAGGCGTCACCGTTGGACAGGCCATCGACCCGTCCATCTTCACCGACCCGAACACCGGCAAGTCGTACATCCTGTACGGCAACGGTTCGCCCGCCATCGCCGAACTCAACGACGACATGGTGAGCATCAAGGCCGGTACGGTGAAGAAGCTCAACGGTCTGAACGGCTTCCGCGAGTCCGTGGTCGTCGCCTACCGCGACGGCAAGTACC
>ENA-OQBG01000125-OQBG01000125.1-human-gut-metagenome-genome-assembly--contig:-NODE-125-length-18324-cov-5.095730_pt1 | contig 18324 bp, 22 predicted proteins | sample MGYA00242746_ERZ504551 | MGnify/ENA primary metagenome ERZ504551 (study PRJEB26092, sample SAMD00036289) | human gut metagenome | host: Homo sapiens | study: EMG produced TPA metagenomics assembly of... | reverse complement strand
CTCGCAACTCGCGCAGCGCGTGGGCGAGAGCAGCTCCAACGTTTGCTCGGCAAGCTCCCGCAAGAGCCCTGTCACGCGCCCACCCACACGCTCGCCCCACCTTGCACAATCCCGACACGACGCATCAAAAAGCCCTCCCCCGTGTTGACGAGGGAGGGCGTGCCGTTCCATCGTGCGCGCCTGTTGAGCAGGCACCCACCTATTCGGTCCGCGGTGCCGCAGAATCGGAGCCGTCCGCCCCATCCTGCTTGGGCTTACGACGCGAGCGACGGCGGCGCTTCTTGGGCGCATCCTCAGCGTTGCCAGAAGAGCCGGCGGAACGGTTTTGCGCCTCTGTACCTCCCCCATCACCCGGGCGACGGCGCTGAACCTTGACGTTGCCCTCGGCAAGCTGATCGGCAACAGAGGGGATCTCGGGCTTGCGGGAGCGCTTGCGACGCTGTCCGCCCGAACCGGCCTCGTTTGCAGATTCGCTTCGCTGAGGTGCAGTGTCGTTCGAGGCCACATGCTTGCGGCGACGACTGCGACCAGGCGTCACATCCGCAGCGGCCTCCCCCGCCGTCGAAGCGGAACGGACGCCGCCCGCACGCGACGTGGCACCTGCTTCATCGCTGGCGCGATGCCTGCGGCGCCGACCGCCCGCAGAGCCCTCGGCAGACACGGAGGCGTCCACGGCGGGAGCGGCCTGAACGCTCTCCTCGCCTGCGGACGAGCGACGACGGCGACGGCGCGGCGGGACCTCATCGGCGGAAGCAGGGCGATCCTGGCCCTTGCCCTTGGCGGGCGCAGCGCTGGAAGCACCCTTGCGGCCTCGACCAGACTTGCCGGAGCTCGCACTCTCAAATTTTGCCGCCTCCTCCTCACGCATGCGCTTGCGGCGCGGAGTCGGACCGGAAGCGACGATGCGGTCGGCGCGGTCGAGGCCATCGCCGACATCGATGCCATTTTGGCGATCGAGCTCCATGAGGGCGAGGGCGAGCTCAGGCGACTCAAGACGCTCGAGGACGTCACGCGTTACGCAGTCGGGGCGGCACGCGCAGCCCTGGCTCTCGCAGCGCTCCTTGTTCTCGTCGGTACAGGACATGTCGGCGAGGTCGACACGGAAGACCTTGCCGTTCTCGAGCCTCAGCACCAGCTGCTCGCGCGGGGTGTTGTACTCCATGATGCGCGCCTTGCCCAGCGGGGTGTCGATAAGCGTCTTCTTCTTAGGGGCGCGGCTCTTGAAGTCCTTGTAGGCCTCGAACTCATAACGCAGGCAGCACATAAGGCGGCCGCACACGCCCGAGATCTTGGCGGAATTGAGCGGCAGGTCCTGCTCCTTGGCCATGCGGATGGAAACCGGCTCAAACTGACCGCCAAAGCGGGTGCAGCACAGCTCCTGACCGCATGTCGCATACCCGCCCTGCAGGCGGGTCTCATCACGCACGCCGATCTGGCGCATGTCCACGCGCACGTGGAAATGGGCGGAGAGGTCCTTGACCAACTGGCGGAAATCCACGCGGTCCTCGGCAGCGAAGTAGAAGACGGCTTTCTCCCCGCCGAACAGGTACTCGACGCCCACAGGCTTCATGTCGAGACCGTTTTTCTCCACCAGGCGACGGAAGTCGAACATGGCGTCCTCGCCGGCGTCGGCAAGGTCGTCGGCGCGGTCGAGGTCGGCATCGGTGGCGATACGAACCACGGGCTTGAGCGGTGCGGCGAGCTCCTCCGGCTCGACCTCAAAGGGGTCGGCCGTGACAAGGCCGATCTCTGTACCGCGCTCGGTGGTGCAGATGGCGTGATCGCCCTCGAGGATGTCGAGGCCACGGGGATCGAACCACAACTCGCGCGCGGCGAACGCGAATTTGACGGGAACAACTACGGGCATTTGAGCGCCTTCCTGATATCGATGAGCATGACCTCGATGGCCAGCTGGGGAGTTACGTTGCGGGCAATGCGCGTCTCCGCCAACGAAACCGCGTCGAGGGCGAGGGTCACCCCGGTCGTCGTCGTGTCCGAGGCAATGCGCTCGACCACATCGCGAACGTCGTCGTTGACGGGAGCGTCCTGCGCGTCTTCGAGCCGTATAAGCACGTCACGGAGCAGCGAGCGCACGCTTGCCAGCGCTTCCATGATACCCGAACGCTCCCGGGCGTTCAGTTCGCGCTTGTTGCGGTCTTCCAGCTGCTTTAAAGCACCACGGGAAAGGTAATCCTGGTTTTGCTCGAGCACGGCCTGCTGGGTTGATTTGACCTCCGCGAGAGGCGCGTGAATCAGGCCCCATGAGCTCCTTTGCCGAGGCGAGGATGTCTGCCTCGTCCGCGTGGGCAAGCGCATCGACCGCGCGGACCATGGCACGACGGGCCGCTTGGCGATCGGCGGACTTGAGGAACTCCACCGCACGGGCAGGGCTGCCGGCAACCGCCACTGCCATGCGGCAGCGCGCAGGCGGCAGGCCCGTGGCGCGCGCAACTGCGGTCGTGGACTCGTCGGTGGACAGCGGGCGGAACGGCACGCACTGGCAACGCGAGACGATGGTGGGCAGCATGACGTCCGAGCTTGTGCCCAACAGGATGAACGTTACGCTCTCCGGCGGTTCCTCGAGCGTTTTGAGCAGGGCGTTCGCGGTGTTCGCGCGAAGCTGCTCGGCACGATCGATGATGTAGACCTTACGCTTGGCGCGGATGGGCGAAAGCGCGACGTCTTCGAGCAAGTCGCGCGTCTGGGCGATGAGGTAGCCCGTCGCGGACTCGGGCGCGTAGTAGTGCACGTCCGGGTGGGTGCGGCGCGCAACGCGGACGCAGTCGTCGCAAGCCGCGCAAGCACCTGGAATGGCCTCCTCAGCGCACAGGAGCGCCTGAGCCAACGCCCAGGCGGCGTCGAGCTTGCCCGAACCGGGCGAGCCCAGGAACAGATAGGCGTGGCTCGCGCGACCACTGGCCACGGCGCGCGCGAGGAAGTCGCGCACGCGCGGCTGCGTATCGAGCTTGGCGAGGAGGCTGTTGGGAGCGAGGTGATCCGACATGGCTAGCGGACCTCCCCGGTAGATACAGGCTGTTTGATCATTGCCAGCAGACCTCCCCAGTAGACGTGGAAGGCAACAGGGTGCTCTCGTTCGCTCCATCCATCTCGGCTAGCGCCGCGGCGAAGTGTTCGTCAGAAACGTCAAGGCCCGCTGCGCGCAGCTCGCGCACAACGTTCTCGAACACCCCCGCAACGGAATGAGTGGCATCGACGAGCTTCACGCGGCGGGGCTCCTCCTCGGCGAGGGCACGAAACCCCTCGGCAACGCGACGCTGGAACTCAAGGCCCTTGAGCTCGAGACGGTCCTCTGCCCCATCTCGCCCCGAGCGACGACGCAGAGCCTCCTCAACCGGAAGGTCGAACACGAGCGTGAGATCCGGATGACAGCCATCGACCGCCAGCTCGTTTGCCTGAGCAACCATCGCGCGCTCGAGCCCATCAGCAAAGGCCTGATAGGCTGTGGTGGAGTCGTAGAAACGGTCACACACCACGACACGACCGGCGGCGAGCGCAGGGCAGATCACCTGATGCACGAGCTGCGCGCGTGCGGCCTCGTAGAGCAGGAGCTCGCAAACGTCGCCCATCTCGCATTGGCTGGATCAAGCAGAATCGCGCGAATCTTTTCGGAGATAGCCACGCCACCGGGTTCACGCAGACGCAACACATCGCGCCCCGTGAGCTCAAGCGCACGCGCTAACAGGCCGGCTTGCGTGGACTTACCGCAGCCGTCAATGCCCTCAACAGATATGAACAGGCCTGGTGTCATAGATAACGCCCCTCGTGTGAACCAAACGAGCATCCATCATACCGCGCCCGGTGTTTCTCAGATAAACATCGATACAGGTCGATATCCATTCTCTCGCGTGGAATCTGCCTTGAATGCGCATCGGCGGGAGTCCTGTCGCTTACCGCACTGCCATGCCACTAGTTACCTTGCAAAGGCAGCAGTAGAACCGTACATGTCAGCAATAGTCGCAACAGTAATCTGAGTATAGGGCACGCATCGGCGTTCGGAGACGAACCGGCGGAAAACGGCGGCGGATTGCACCCGCGGGCTGGCTCGCAAAGAGCGAACGGGCGCACTCGAGTGCAAAAGCCAGCAAACTGGCTAAAAATTACCGTTTTGTATCGACTTGCTTCGGAGTCTGCCCGAGCGTGGGAATCCCAGGGAAACAAAAGCGCAGCTCAGGTGAGCGAGGGAGACCCGCGCGCCGCTCACGCGGCGCGACGCGCCCCGTAACAGGGCGCATTTGGGCCGAAATGAGCGCCGCCAACTGCCCCTGCGATACAAAACGGTATTATTTAGCCATTTTATCGGTGCGGGCGCTTCGAGCGGGTACCTGCACCTCGATGAGGTTGCGCCGAAACTCATCGTCCACGAGATGCGCTGATAGCGCGCCACCGTCTCGGACGAGAATTGCGTCGCGGTGGGAACGAGCCTGTACACGGCGAGGTGGAGTCCACCGTCGCATATGAACCGCTTTATGAGCACCATGAGCATGGCGATTAGGGTGACCCGGGACAAAAGTCCCGGGCGGCTTATGCCGCCCGGGATAGAGAGCGATTTGAGGTTTTGAGGCGTTCTGAAGGTTACGCCTTCTTCGTTGTCTTCTTCGCGACGGGTTTCTTGACAGCAGCTCCCTTTTCGCGGCGGGCTTCTTGGTGCCTGGTTTCGCCGCCGGCTTCTTCGCCCCCGCCTTACCGCGGGCGGGCTTCTTCTCCTTGCCGGGGCAGTCCATGTTCACGCAGATGCGCCACGGGCCGCGCGCGGTCTCGACCACCACCACGGGGGCGCCGCAGTGCTCGCAGACCTCGCCGGTGGCAGAGAGCTTGCCGCGTGCTGGCAGCGGGTAGCTCACGCCGCACTCCTCATAGTTTGCGCAGCGGATGAAGCGCTTGCCGCTCTTCTCGCTCTTGTGGGCGATCAGGTCGCCGTGACGGCCGGCCTCGGCGCACACGGAGCACTCCCCCACCTTGAGGTCGGGCTCGAAGTTGGTGGGGCACTTGGGGTTCACGCACTGCTCGTACGCCTTCTGTCGGAACGGCTGGCACTTGATGCGCGGGGCACCGCACTCGGGGCACACGGCGGCCTCGCCCTCGAGCGGGCTCACCTTCACACCGGAGGGCACCGGGTAGGTCACGTCGCAGTCGGGCCAGCCCATGCAGCCGATGAAGCTGCCGCGCGTCTTGGCGCTCGTCTTCATGACGAGGTCCTTGCCGCACTTGGGGCAGGCGCCCACACGGGCATCGGCGGTGACAGCGTCGGAGATCGCTTCGCCCAGATCGTCCTTGTGCTCAATGAGCGCATCCAGCATGCCGGCGAGCAGGGCGCGGGAGTGGTCCACCACGTGGTCCTGCGTGTCCTTACCCTCGGCGACCTTGGTCATGTCGGCGTCGAGCTCCGCGGTCATGTCGGGCGTGGTCACGCGCGGGGCGAACTCAGAGAGCGCGTCGATGATGGCGATGCCGAGCTGGCTGGGCTCGATGGGGTCGTTCTTGAGATAGCGCACGGTATACAGGCGCTCGATGATGCTCGCGCGCGTGGACTTGGTACCGAGTCCGCGCTTCTCCATCTCCTGGACGAGCTTGCCTTGGCTGTAGCGCGCAGGCGGCTCGGTCTGCTTGGCCTCGAGCTTGATGTCGCGCACGTCGATGACGTCGCCCTCGGCTAGCACGGGGAGCTGCTCGTCGCGCTTGAGTCCGTAGGGGTAGGCCTCGCGGAAGCCCGCCTTGACGAGCACGTCACCGCTCGCGGCGAAGGGCTCGCCTGCGACATCGATGGACAGCTTGGTGTTCTCGATGGTCGCAGGGCCCATGAGGGTCGCCAGGAAGCGCCGGGCGATGAGGTTGTAGAGCTTGAGCTGACCGCCGTCGAGCGTGGTGGGATCGCCCTGGCCCGTGGGGTGGATCGGCGGGTGGTCGGTAGTCTCGACTTTGCCGCGCGTAGGCGTGAGAGGCCCGGCGAGAACCTTCTTGCACACGGGCGCAAGCGCGGCGTGCCGGACGCGAGACCCTTCACGATCCCCTCGATGTCGAGCGTCTTGGGATACACCGTGTTGTCCACGCGGGGGTAGGAGATGAAGCCACTCATGTAGAGGGACTCGGCGATGCGCATGGTACGGGCGGGGCTGATGCCCTCCGCCGCTGCCGCGGCCTGCAACGCCGTGGTGTTGAACGGCACCGGAGGCTGCTGCTTGCGGCTGCGCTTGGCCACGGCGACGACAGTACCCGTCGTAGCGCCGTCGACGTGCGCGAACGCAGCCTCCGCCGCCGCTTTGTCCGTAAAGCGTGCCGTGGTGTGGGCGATCTTGAACTCTTGCCCGTGGGCCTCTGCCGCACCGCGGATCTGCCAATAGTCCTCGGGCACGAACGCCATACGCTCGCGCTCGCGCTCGACTACCAGGGCAAGCGTGGGAGTTTGCACACGACCGGCGGAGCGCACGTTGCCAAAGCCGCCGAACTTGGCGAGCGTGAGGTAACGGGTGAGAACCGCGCCCCAGATGAGATCGATGTACTGGCGGGACTCACCGGCGTCGGCCAGATCCTGGTCGAGCTCGACGAGGTTCGCGAAGGCCTCGGTCACCTCGCCCTTGATGAGCGCCGAATAGCGCGCGCGGCGGGCGGGCAGCTCGGGTGCGACCTCGCGCACCATGTTGAGGGCGTCGGAGCCGATGAGCTCTCCCTCGCGGTCGAAGTCCGTGGCGATGATGACCTCGTCGGCCTTCTTGGCGAGATTTTTGAGAACGCGGATGATCTCCTTCTCCGCGGGAAGCTTCACAATGGGCGCCCACGTGAGGTACGGAAGGCTCTCGACCTTCCAGCCCTTGATGGAGATGCCGTTGGGTAGGAAAGGCTTGCGCTTGGTATCGTAGGGCGGGCGGGCCAGGCCGTCGGGCACCTCCGCCGGCAGGACCTCGCCATCGGGCGAGACGCCGTACCAGCCCATCTGTTTGTCGAAGAGGATCTCCTCGGGGAAATCGGGCGCCAAGATATGTCCCGCCAGACCCATCGAAACCCAGTCCTCACCCGCGACCTTGAAGCGGTAGACCTGCGTGTTGTAGACCTTATCGGCCTTGGGCGCGCCGGCATCGGACAGCAGCTGCGCGATCTTTTGCGCGGCGATGTTCTTCTCTGCAACGACGAGTTTCACGTCGGGCTCCTTTTTGGTGTGCGCGAACCGGCATGCCCAAAGGGCGTCCGGAAGTATCTATATATGGTGTGGGGTCAGTGTACACGAGTTCTGACCGCAGCGCGAAAAGCCCACGTTGAAGGCTCTTCAGCGCGGCAGCTGCGGGCGGGCGCGCAGAAGAACGCAGGCCGGTAAGGACAAGCGAGGTTGGATATGGACGGGCACGGGTGATTCCGAGAGTCCTAGCTGGTGCTTTTAAGCGCGCGACGCTTTGTTCGCGATTTGAGCCAGCAGCCAGTCACACCAGGCGTCCATGCCCTGTCCATGTCGAGCGCTCACCTCAAAACGGGGGGCGGTGGGGTTCAAATCATCGAGAACGTGATTGTATTCGGCAAGATCGAAGTCGAAGGCAGCTGCCACATCGACCTTGTTGAGCAGCAGGGCTCCAGCATGCTGGAAAATGCCCGGGTACTTGAGCGGCTTATCATCGCCTTCGGGGACCGAGAGGATCATAACCGACAGGTTTTCACCTAGGTCAAAGTCGACGGGACATACCAGATTGCCCACGTTCTCGATAAAGATCACGTCGATATCCTGCAGGCCCACGCTTGTATCGAACGCGTCGACCGCCTGCTCGATCATGTTGCCCTCAAGGTGGCAAAGACCGCCGGTGTTGATCTGGATGGCCGGCATGCCTGCATCTTTGCACGCTAAGGCATCTACGTCGGACGCAATGTCACCCTCGATAACGGCACAGGTAAGACCCGCAGCGCGCAGTCGCTCATTGGAGGCCAAGATGGTCGTGGTCTTGCCAGATCCGGGGCTCGAAAGGACGTTCACCACAAACACCCCCGACTCCGAGAAACGCGTTCTCAAGCGATCAGCGATGCGCTCGTTGCGCGAAAGCACCGGCTGTGCGATATCGATCGTTTTCTCCGCCATGAAGTCCTCTTCCCTGTTTTCGCTCCGACTCTATCCCCGTTTTTCCCAAACGATTTCCAAAACGACTACGTCCCCAATTGGAAATCGTCGTCGGTTTCGACTTCCATTGACACGATGTCGAGCTCCCGTCCCTGCAACAGGCGCGTCTGCGGGCTCCCACATGCAGGGCAGCGCAGGTGGAACCGGTCGTGGTCAAACTCATCACCGCACGCGAGGCAACGGCTGCGGGGATGGACATCCTCCACCTCGAGCTCAGATTCACCTGTGAGCGGGTCATCCTCCCGAAAGACCTCCCAGGCAAAATCGAGCGACTCGGGAACGACTTCACACATGTCACCGATGCGCAGTTTAACGGAAACGACGCGCGAAGCACCTGCCTCGCGCGCCGTGTCGATCACTGTCTTGAGTATGCCATTGACGATGCCGATCTCATGCATGTTCCATGGGCGCGCGTGCGCTACTCCTCGTCGTCCTCATCGTCGCCAAACAGGCCCAGGCGGCTCTCGGTAAGGCCTGCCTTGCCATCGCGCGCGACCACGACAAAACGGGTCACGAGCAGCGCGATCTCGTAGAGCGACAGCATGACCGCGTACATGAAGATGAGCGTCACAGGCGATGCGTCGGGCGTGATGGACGCCGAGACCACGAGCATGATCACATAGACATAGCGCCAGGCCCCACGGAAGCTGGCGTACGGCACGATATGGAATACCGCGAGGTAGAACACAATGAGCGGAAGCTCGAACGATACGCCGAAGCCGATCATGAGCAGCAGCTCGGTGTTGATGAAATCCTCAAGCTGCGGCATGGCGGCGCCGATCGAGCGCGTCTCCTGGAGCAGCCATTCAAAGGCAGCCGGGGCGATGAAGAGGTAGCAAAACACCACGCCGGCAAAGAACAGGGCCGTTGCCACGAGCACGGTAGGCACGACCCACTTGCGCTCGTTGGGACGCAGGGCTGGAAGGAAGAACGCAAGGATCTGCCAGACGGTCATGGGCGTGCACATGGCGAGCGCGACCTTGACGGCAATGTTGAACTTGATGGAGAAGCCACCGAGCGACGTCATGACGGAGAGCTGCTCGCCGGGCTGTAGGGACCCGTTGATGGGATCCTTGAGGATATCCACGAGCGTGGGTGCGGCGAAGTACATAAATACCGTGGCGGCGACAACCGACGCCACAACGATGGTGAGACGACGGCGAAGCTCACCAAGATGATCCATGAGCGGCATGCGCGCGGGTCCGATGGGCATTACTGCTCACCTCCCTTCGAAGCGTCGGCGGATGTGGCGGAATCGTCCGCCGCCTCAGTCGCCTCGGCAGCCTTGCGCTTGCGGGGACGGCGGGCGTAGAGGTCCTCGGTAGTCAACGGCGCGGACTCCTCGACCGTCTCCTCCTTGGTCTCGGCCTGGGGCTCCTCGACGGAGGCAGAGGCAGAAGTGGTATCGTCAGAAGTTGCGTCGGCATTCTCTTCGGCTGCCGCTTTGGCAGCCTCCTGCTCCGCGCGCTCCGCAGCCAAACGAGCGCGACGCTCGGCGAAAGTCTCCTTGCGTGCGGGCTCGGTGGCGGAGGCGGGCGCATCGGCGTCTTCGTCGTCATGCGAGGAGGCTGCGGCATCGGACGTCATCGGCTTTTTAGCCGCGGCAGCCATGGGGTCGACCACCTCGGTCTGCACGACGGCGGTCAGCTTCTCCTGCGTTTCGCGGAACTGACGCAGCGCACGGCCGATGGTGTGACCCATCTGCGGCAATTTATCGGGTCCAAACAGCAAAAAGCCGAAGACCAGAATGATCACGAACTCGGTTGAGCCGATTCCTAACACGGGATACCTCCCAGGGCAGTCGAATGGCCGACGCGCCAAACCGCGCGCCGGCGAGTGTCGGCAATTTTTAAGTATACCCCCGCACGATGAACGGACCTTGCAGAACGCAAGGTCCGTTCAATCGCTTACACAGCGCTGATGTCGATGTCCTTGTCTACGCCGAGCAACTGCACAACGCGCACGACATTGGGCTGGGCTCCCGTGATGGCAAAGGCGCGACCACGCTCGGACGCATGGTGGGCAGCACCCACCAGCACGCCAATGCCGGTCGAATCAATGTACGCGACCTGGGAGAAATCGAGCTCGACGCGGTCGGTAGGCTGCTCCAGAGCCAGGTCGATGGCATTGCGGAGCTTGTCGGCATTCGAAATGTCTATCTCGCCTGCCACGGAGACCACATAGCGCTCAGGGCTCGGGTTGGTGGTAATCGTGAGTTCCATATATCACCTTTCATCGCGCGCGGCACCAGGGCACCGCCGCTATTCGTTCAACGCGTCGAGGCGCTGCTGGGCATAATCCTTGACGCCATACGTATCATCCTGCTCCGCAGCGTCGATTGCGGCACGATACGCTTTCTTGGCCTTGGCGGTATCCCCGTGCGATTCGTAGAACATGCCGAGGTTCGCCCATGCCGGAGCGAAGGAGTCGTCACGCTCCACCAGGTCTTCCAAATCCGCGATGGCGGCATCGTGGTCGCCCGTGTAGAACACGCAGATCGCGCGATCGACCTCGGCGGACGGAGAGTCAGTCGTCTCGAGGTACTCATCGTAGAGCTCAACTGCCTGGGCAAACAGATCCGCCGCCTGCTGCTGCGCAGATTCGTCCTGGGCATCTTCCATAGCGGCCATGCCCATGTCGAAGTACGTGTTGGCGCGAGAGAGGGTGTCCGTCTCACCTGTCGCGCTCGAACCGTCGACAACCGTGGCGTTACCCTCCTCGTCGACGTCGACCTCGGGATGCCCCTCGGGCATCGACAGCGACGCCTCATCGCTCGCGTCATCGGAAGCACTCACGGACTGCCCGGCATTCGCGCTCAGCTCCGCTATGGTCGCCGAGGTGCCGATCAGATAGCCAATCACCACGCCCAAGACAAGCGAGATGCCCGCAATGGCCAAGACCATCCAAAACGGAGGAGCCTGTCGGGTGGGGACAGCAGATGCCGAAGCGGCCTTGCGATTGGAGCCGGCTTCCGTTCTCGGCTCATGCTCGGGCTCGGAGGCCTGCTCGGATCCGCCGTCCCGGCCAGACTCTTCAGCAGGCTCTCCGGCAGATGCAGCGTTCGCGCCCTCGAGCGTCTCCCCTGCATCCATCAGCTCCTGCTCGTCATCGAAAAACTCGTCAAAGGACTCGCTCATCTAGGCGCGCTCCTCGCTCGCCAACTCGGCACTCACCAGCTTGACCGCGAGTACCAACACGTCGAGCGCGGCGGAGAGCTCATCGACGCTCGGATAGCTCGGCGCAATGCGGATGTTCGTGTCGAGCGGGTCCTTGCCATAGGGCCAAGTGGCGCCCGCCGGCGTCATGGTGACGCCCAGCTCCTTGCAAAGGGCACCCACGCGCTTGGCGGAGCCCTCGGGGCCGTCGAAGCTCACGAAGTACCCGCCGTTGGGGTGAGTCCACGTGGCGCAACCAGTACCCGCTAGCCCCTCCTCGAGCTTGCGCTCAACGCACTCAAAGCGTGGACGCAGGAACTCCGCGTGCTTGGCCATGTGCTCGCGCACGGCGTCGAGCGTGGGCAAAAAGCGCACGTGCATGAGCTGGTTGAGCTTGTTGGCGGAGATCAGGCCGACCTTGAGGGTGCTGGCGACCTCCGCGACGTTCGAGGGCGAGGAGCCGAAAAACGCGATGCCCGCGCCGGGGAACGTGATCTTGGACGTGGATGCGACGGCGAGAATGCGATCTCGTTGCCCGCCTCGCGTGCGAAGTCGAAGATGTTCGCGAGCTTCTCGGGCTCCTCGGCAAAATCATGCACGGCGTAGGCGTCGTCCCACACGATGCGGAAGTCGGGGGCGGCACACTCCATGGTGGCGAGACGGCGGACCGTCTCATCGGAGTAGGTCACACCCGTGGGGTTGGAATACTTGGGGACGCAGAACATGCCCTTGATGGAGGGATCCGAAGCGACGAGGCGCTCGACCTCGTCCATGTCGGGGCCGGTCTCGGTCATACGGACCGGGATGTTCTCGATGCCGAGGTCCTCGGTGAGGCCGAAGTGACGGTCGTAACCGGGCGCGGGGCACAGCCACTTCACGCCCTCGAGCTTGTGCCACGGGGTGTGACCGGGCACGCCCTTCTCCCAATAATGGACGATGACGTCCTGCATGATGTTGAGGCTGGAGGAGCCGAGGACGATGGTCTGCTCGGCGGGAACGCCCAAAAACTCGCCGGCGAGCTTGCGCGCAGACGGGATGCCCTCGAAACAGCCGTAATTGGAGCAGTCGACGCCCTCGTCGGTGAGGTCCGCCGTGGAGCTCAGGAGGTCGAGCATGGGGCGGGAGATGTCCACCTGCGCGGGCGACGGTTTGCCGCGCGCCATGTCGAGCTTAAGCCCGCGTGCCTTGACCTCGGCGACCTGGGCCTTGAGATCCACAAGGGCATCGGCCAGTTCGGCATCGCTCATCTTTTGGTACTTCGTCTGCATGTCGGCCCCTTTCTTGGAGGCGTAAGGGTGCGGGAGCCGCAGGAATCGTCCTGCGCTGCGGCCATGTGCAATCACGCCGCTTTGCTTCGAAACAGTATACGTGGTTTGCCAGCCGTATGGCGCACTCCACATGATGCTTAAAATGAAGTCGACCCCCTTTCGAGCATGACTCTGCCCGCGGAGATGTATCGACAAACGCCCCTTCACACTTCCCCAACAGACCCGCCACAGAAGCGCCATGGTAAACGGTCGATTTCTTAAGGCGTGCGTAAGGCTGGCCAGTCGCCATGCAGTGCGTTATATTTCATTTTTCTCCGCTGAGCTGGCCATTCATCAATCTGGCAAAGACTCGTAAGACTTTCTTATGGCAACAAGGAGAAGCTCGCTGGCAATAATGAGGACAGCACCCGGGGCGATGCAGCGATGCCCCGCGTGCTGTATTTGGTGGATGACGAGGAGGTCCGAGCATGCATTCTTCCAACGATGCCAAGCTGACCCGGACGCACCGGTCGCAGCACACATGTGCAAGTCTTTTCTCCTTCCCCCCGACACAGAGAAAGGGCCTCCTCGGTCCCACCGCCCTCAAGCGCTCGAGTGACCAGACCGCGAATCTCGAACAGTCGTTTCGCAACTTGCTCTTTGCGCTCAACATGGCACCCATGCAGCAGTACACAGCCTAAGAACACCACCAATACAGCGACTCGCCAAAAGGGCCTCGGGTATCGAGGCCCTTTTGGTGTACATTTCGGATATCGTCATATCTGAAGGGGTACGGCAATGGGTGCGTATCTTGGCGTGGATATCGGTGGGACCAGCGTGAAATGGGCGCTCGTCGACGATGACTTCAACATGATCGACCGGGGAGACACGCCGACCGCGTTTTCCTCAAGCGAAGAGGTCGTCCGGGCAATCTGCGACATCGCGCAGACGCATGCCGGAGCATTCGCGGCAGTAGGCGTGAGCGCTCCGGGCCTTATCTTCGAAGAGGACCCCGACGGCACCATCTACCACGGCGGCGCGCTCACCTACATGCAATGCGTCCTCGACCCCGATGTGTTCGCCATCGCCGGCGGCATCAGCTGCCACGACGTTCTCATCGAGGCGATCGAGGAAGCGCTCGTCGAGCAGCGCAGGGCGTATACGGGCCCGCTCGACGCCATGCCCCTCCCCCGCGTCACCCGCACGACGCTCGGAAACGACGCCAACCTCTACGGCGCCGTACAGGAGGCCCGCAAGCTGCTGGGGTAGCCGGCTTTCAACCCGTGAAAGACACCTCGAATCGTGACAAAAGAGGGCGGCCCGAAAGCCGCCCTCCCTCTGCGGATGTCGATTTGATTCGCGGAATGCGCGTGTTTGATTAGGCGCGGCCCACGGAACCGAGGTTCTCCATGCGGATCTTGACGATCTTGGTGATCTCCTCGGCACCGGCCTTGCCCGGGTTCTGGGATCGAAGTTGTTGGGATTCTCAGCCATGTAGGCCATGTAGCCCTTGGTGTAGGCCTGGCGCAGCTCGGTGGCGTAGTTCACCTTGCAGATGCCGTTCTTGACGGCCTCGGCGACCTGCTCGTCCGGCACGCCGGAGGTGCCATGAAGGACCAGCGGCACGTCGACGGCGGCGCGGATGGCCTTGACGACGTCCTGGTCGATGTGGGGCTCCTCGGTGTAGACGCCGTGCGCGGTGCCCACGCCGATGGCGAGGGAGGTGCAGCCGGTGCGCTCGACGAACTCCTTGGCCTCGACCGGGTCGGTGTAGGGGGACTCGCCCTCGACCTCGACGTCGTCCTCCTTGCCGCCGACCTTGCCGAGCTCGGCCTCGACCGGAACGCCCATGGCGGCACCGGCGTCGGCAACGAGCTTGGTGAGGGCGATGTTGTCCTCGAAGGACTCGTGGGAGCCGTCGATCATGACGGAGGTGTAGCCGGTGCGGAGAGCCTTCATGCAGCGATCGTAGCCATCGCCGTGGTCGAGGTGCAGGGCCACGGGCACGGAGGCGCGCTCAGCGGCGGCCTTGACCATGCCGTAGAAGTAATCGAGGCCGGTCTTCTTGATGGTGCCGGACGTGGTCTGCATGATGACGGGGGACTTCGTCTCCTCGGCGGCGGCCAGGACGGCCATGACGAACTCGAGGTTCTCGACGTTGAAGGCGCCGACGGCGTAGTGGTTCTTCTGCGCGTCGAGCAGCATCTCCTTGGTGGTTACGAGCATGAGCGATCGCTCCCTTCTCCACGGGCGGGATGGCCCCCGCGCCGCTTGGCAATTCGCCGGCCCCATCGCCGACGTACTTGATGCCCCTATTGTACGAAACTGCACCGTGCACGTGCCCGCTGCATCGCTCTGTCCGCACGGGATGTTGATGGGTATTGGCAAGAAAACACAACACGCGGTCCCTGATGGCGAGATGTGAGATTGCCTCCGCACCCCTTCCCCCACTTGCGTTCATGACAAAACGAAAGAGATGGAAACTTCTTTTGCTTCTTTAAAAGAAAATATAAGAAAATGGAATCTGCACAATTCGTACACGATTCCCTAAGGGGGCACCTATGTCCGCCACAGCCTCACGCACCTTCGCCGAGGAACGGCGCGCCGCCATCATGGACATGCTCGAGCGGACCTCGTCGGTGCAGGTCGCCGATATCGCCGAGACCTTCGGCGTCTCATCGGTCACCGCGCGCGCGGATCTCGACGCCCTGGCCAGCGCGGGCAAGCTGCGCCGAACCCACGGCGGCGCCGTCTCGCTTCACAAGAGGCTGACCGTTTCCGTGCAGGACCAGCGGATCAACGTCAACGTCGAGGCGAAGCAGGCCATCGCCCGCACCGCAATAGGCTGGTGCACGACGGCGACACGGTGTTCGTCGACTCCGGAACCACCGCGCTCGAGTTCGTCCGCATGCTCGACATCCGCAGCGGCGTCACGGTCATAACCGCGGACATCACCATCGCCGACTTCATCGACGAGAGCCTGCCCGGCGTCACGGTCATCATGCTCGGCGGAGAGCTGCGCCAAGGGCACCGTTACCTTTTCGGGCCACTCACCATGGCCGCCCTCGGCACGCTGCACGCCGATCTTTCCATCATCTGCCCAGGGGCGTTCGTGGCCAACCGCGGGTTCATGACGGACTTTCCGCAAATGGCAGAGATCAAGACGGCGGCCACGGGGGTCGCTCGCGCAGCGTCGCCCTCATGGACGCCAGCAAACTCAATGCGCGCGGCACCTACTGCTTCGCCCCACTCGATGCGGTGGACCACATCGTCATAGACAAAGATGGAGAGGGCGCCCTTGCGGACGCCCTCGGCGCTCTGCCCGAAGGCGCCAAGCGCCCTCAGCTTTTAATTGCCGACCAATAGTCGGGATCCGCGGCGGCATAAAACGCAAAGGTGGTAGCACAGCTCGATAAAACTTCCGAAATTCGTGAAGTTTTGTCGAGTTGTGCTACCAAATCAACCCGGCACCAATCAGGAGCGGGTTCCCACAGTGCCCGAGGTTGCCGCGAAAGAAGAGGGCGCACGCCTTGCGTGCGGCGCCCGACGATTGAACGGCAAGATCGGTCCCGCAAAGCCGCGCGGGTTTCCCAGGCGCCGCAGATTCGCCCGAGGGCGAGGGCGCGGTGTACGAAGGTACACAAGCTATCGCACTCGGGCGAAGGTGCGGTGCCTGGGGAAGCCGCCTAGAGCTCGGTGACCTCGACGGCGTTGTAAACTTCGTCCCAGCGCTCGATGACCAGGTGGCCGGTCTGCGGGTCCATGGCGTTCAGCTTGCCGCAGGTGTTGGCCGTCTTGAGCACGGTCACGTCGTCGGCGCCGGCGGCGATGGCGTGCGCGAAGCCGGCAATGGTGGAGTCGCCGGAGCCGGTGGCGTTCACGGCCGGGATCGGCGGGGTGACGGCGCGGTAGATCTTGTCGCCGTGGAAGGCGAAGGAGCCCGCGGCGCCCATGGACACGACGACCCACGGGATGCCGGCGAAGCGGGCGTCGGCCTTGAGCGCGGCGGCCAGGTCAGCCACCTGCTCGGGCGTGTACGACGTGCCGAGCAGCGCGTTGATCTCGGTGAGGTTGGGCTTGACGAGCGTGGGCTTGACCTCGGCCTCGAGGGCGGCGTCGAGAGAGCGCCGGAGGTGTCGAGCAGCACCGGGACGCCGTGCTCGGCGGCCTGGGCGACCATGCCGGCGTAGAAGTCCGCGGGGACGCCCTTGGGCAGGGAGCCGGAGATGGTCACGCAGTCGGCCTTGGCGACGAGCTCGGCGAACTTGGCGGAGAAGGCAGCGAGCTCCTCAGGCGAGATCTCGGGGCCGCTCTCGAGCAGCTCGGTCTGATTGCCCTCATGCAGGATGTTCAGGCAGATGCGGGTCTCGCCGGCGATGGGCGTGAAGTCGTGCTTGATGCCGTCGGCATCCATGAGGGAGCCCATGTAGGCGCCCATGTGGCCACCGAGCAGGCCGGTCGCCACGACGTCATCGCCGAGCTGGCACAGGACGCGGCTCACGTTCAGGCCCTTGCCGCCCGCGGTCTTCTTGGGGGAGACGCGGTTGACGTCGTCGATGACCAGCTTGTCGAGCTGATACGCGGTGTCGATTGCGGGGTTCATGGTTACGGTCAGAATCATGTTCACTCCTTTTCTCGGGGCCAACCCACAGGCCCCGGTTCTACACAGTGCCTCCGGCACGCCGCGAGGCCCAGTCGCGCCTCGCCGCCCGTCGGATGAAGCCGATCGCTAGAGGATCTCGATCGAGAAGGCGCGCTTGACGGTTTCGCCCGGCTTGGCGGTCAGGCAGCCGCGCTTGTCCTCGAACACATCGTCCTCGTCGGAGCAGGTGGACAGGCCGCCCCACGGCTCGATGGCGACGAAATCGCCCTCGGGCTTGCTCCAGATGATGAGGTAGGGGAAGTCCGGAAAAGACACACGAAGGCCCTTCTCCTCCCCCTTCTTCACAAGGTCGACCGTACGGCTGTTGAGGACGTCGAAGATCGTCTCAGCGAAGTCAAAGAGCTCGTGGGTGAGCGGCAGTGTGCGGCCGATCATCGGGTTGGCGCTCCTGTTCTCCACGTCGATGAGGCCGGTGGACGGGACGGCGGTGCACAGGGTCGCGGCCTCGTCGGCATCGAAACGCAGCTCGTAGTCGGAGTAGCCCTCGCCCTCATCGAGCGGGCAGGCGAACCCGGGGTGGCCGCCGATAAAGAACGGCATGTCCTCGTCGCCCTCGTTGGTGACCTCGTAGCTCACCTGCAGCTTTGCGCCGTCGAGCGCATAGCGGGCGACCAACGCGAACGGGAACGGGAACTGCTCGAGCAGCTCGGGGTGCTCGGCGCTCGAGAGCTTGAACGCGATCTGGCCCTCGCCCTGCTCGGCGAGCTCCCACTCCTGCTTGCGGGCAAAACCGTGACGGCCCAGCTTGACCTGCTTGCCCGAGCGGGTCTGGGCAGCGTCATCGCGCAGACCGCCGCAGATGGGGAAGCACACGGGAGCCTGCCCGCTCCACACCGCGGGATCGCCCTGCCACAGATACTCACGCCCCTGCGAGAACAGGGAGGTGAAGGAGCCGCCGGCGGTGGTGAAGCCCACGCGCAGGGTGCCGTTGTCCAATACGAAGTCGGCCATGGCCCTCTCCTCTCCGCACGATACAGCGTGCGAAAACAAAGAAATACGTGCAATTGTATGCAGCTCGATTGTACCGCGCCGACGACCCGCCCGCCTTCGCCTTCGACGCCGAATGCGGGCGAGCAGCGGGGCAAAGCAAACCAAAGCAAAGCCCGCGCCCCCTGACGGGACGCGGGCGCAATCGCTCGCTTCGCG
>ENA-OQBG01000124-OQBG01000124.1-human-gut-metagenome-genome-assembly--contig:-NODE-124-length-18347-cov-5.064544_pt1 | contig 18347 bp, 16 predicted proteins | sample MGYA00242746_ERZ504551 | MGnify/ENA primary metagenome ERZ504551 (study PRJEB26092, sample SAMD00036289) | human gut metagenome | host: Homo sapiens | study: EMG produced TPA metagenomics assembly of... | reverse complement strand
ATGTTGGGGTTCATGCCCATCTCGATGGCGGTGGCGAGCGTGAACGTCTTGAACGATGAGCCGGGCTGGTTGCGCGAAGTCGCATGGTTGATGTGGAGGACGCTGCCGTCGTCCTCGACGCGGTTGTAATCGCGCCCGCCAACCATCGCCTTGATGTACCCGGTCTTAGTCGATGACCGTCATGCCGATGTCGAGGTCCTTGGCGTCGCGTGCGGCGGCGGGGTACTTGTTGATGTTCTCCACCGCGGCGGTCTCAGCGGCCTGCTGCACCGCGGGGTCGAGCGTCGTCTTGACGGTGAGACCGCCTTTGAACAGGACGTCGGTCGAGAACTCCTCTTGAAGGAGGGTTTTGACGTAGTCGACAAAGTACGGCTGTGAGAAGACGTTGATGCCGGACTCGGAGACCTCGGTCACGTTGAGCGCGAGCGGCTCGGCCACGGCGGCGTCGTATTCTTCTTGGGTGATGGTGCCCAGGCGGAGCATGTTGCCCAACACCTTGTTGCGTCGCTCGACGGCGACGTCTGGATTAACGGTGGGGTCGTAGTATGAGGGCGAGTTGGGTAGGCCGATGAGTAGGGCTGCTTCGGCGAGCGTGAGGTCACTCGCGTTTTTGGAGAGGTACGTTTGTGAGGCGGCTTGGATGCCGTAGGCTCCGTGGCCGTAGTAGATGCAGTTGAGGTACATCATCAAGATCTCGTCTTTGGAATAGATCTTTTCCATTTCGAGGGCGATGTAGGCCTCGCGCACCTTACGCTCGATGGTCTGGTCGAATTGCTCCTCCGAGAGGATGGTATTACGCACGAGCTGCTGGGTGATGGTCGAGGCGCCCTCGGAGCGACCGGTGAGCTGCGCGAGCACAGCGCGGCCGATGCCGATGATATCGACGCCCGGATGCTCGTAAAAGCGCTCGTCCTCAACGTCGACGGTGCCCTGGAGAACCCACGGCGATACCTGGTCGGCGGTGACGCTCTCGCGGTTCTGGACAAAGAACTCGGCGATCTCGTTGCCCGCGGCGTCAAGGATGTGCGTGGGCTCGCTCACGAGGTACTCGTCGGCATTCGTGTAGTCGGGAAGATCGGAGAGCCAGCGGTTCACGTTACCGATCATGCCAATGCCGAACGCGATGCCCGCCACGAGCAAAAAGCCGAGAGCGGAGACGAGGATGACGGGGACGGCGTGCGTTTTTGCGCGGCTGCGCGCGTAGCGCTGTCGATGACCCATAAACGACCTCCCATATACAGGTGGGCGCGTGCCCAAAAGCCGTAACACATAGATATTCATACGATAGCGCAAGCGGCGCAGACGTCCGCTCGGGTATCCTTACTCAATGCGAAAAACACGTTGGAGCGTTCAGATTGCGCCGTACAGGTTGATGGGGCGCGTGAGAGGGGAGGCATCGAGTATGGTCGAGTTGCTGGCTCCGGCGGGCACGCCGGATGCGTTTCGAGCGGCGATTGCGGCGGGGGCGGATGCCGTGTACGTGGGGCTCGGCTCCTTTAATGCGCGTGCGGCGAACGGCGGGTTCTCGCTCTCCGAGCTTTCGCGCGGCTGCGCCCTCGCCCACGCACATGGCTCACGTGTTTATGTGGCCCTGAACGTCTGCATGCACGATGACGAACTCGCTTCTGCGCTGGAGCTTGCGTCGGCCGCGCTTGACGCGGGCGCCGATGCGCTGATCGTCGCCGATGTGGGTCTGTGCGACCTCATTCATCGCGAGCTGCCCGGCGTGGAGCTCCACTTGTCCACGCAGACGGGCGCGCAGTCCGTTGGTGCCGTCCGCCTTGCCGTGCGCGAGCTGGGAGTGTCACGCGTGACGTGCGCGCGCGAATTGTCCTTGGCGGAGCTCGCGGGTCTTTGCGCTGGGGGAACGCCCATCGAGGCGTTCTGTCATGGCGCCATCTGCATCTGTTATTCGGGCGCGTGCTCCTATTCGGCTCTCATGCGCGGGCGTTCGGCCAACCGCGGGGACTGCACCCAGCCCTGTCGTCTGGCCTATGCGCTTGAGGACGATGAGGGCCGTCTGCTCGCGGGCGGGGCGTGGGAGCGGGACGTTTCCGAGGCGAGGGGCGCCGGACGCTCCGCCGCACAGGGCGACCGCCTGCTGTGCCCGCGTGATTACCTGGGGATCCGTCATGTTTCCGCGCTGGTTGGCGCCGGAGTCGCGTCCCTTAAGATCGAGGGTCGCATGAAGGGGCCCGATTACGTGTACAACGTCGTGGGCTGTTATCGTGAGGCGCTCGATGCCGCGCTCGCCGGGGTCGAGCTCGATGAGTGCGAGCTGGACGAGTTGGAGGCACGGCTCGCACGGTCGTTCAATCGCGGATTCACCGATGGCTACCTGCGTGGAGGTCACACCGCGACGGGGGCTGGGCTTATGAGCGTAGAGCGCGCCATCAACCAGGGTCTTGAGGTGGGCATCGTAGATGAACCCGGATACGAGGGCGCATGGGTGAGATTTACCCGCGAGGTCGCAGCCGGGGATATGTTGGAGATTTGCTCGACCCCAGGTGCCAATGCCCCTGCCGACGTGCCCAAGCGCTGGCCGATCGTCCCGTGCCCGGCCAACGTGGGCGCCCAAGACCGCGCGTTCGTGCGATGCAAGCGCAAAGTCGAGGTGGGCAGCGCGGTTCACCTGGTTAGGTCTGCTGCGCTGGTTGCTGCCTCGCGTGCCGCCGTCGATATCGTGCGAGACGAGGAACTCTCGTTGGGCTCGGCCCTTACGGAGCCGTGTGAGGGGGATGGGCGTCTGGACGACGGAGGCCGATTCGCCCACGCGCGCGTAAGTCGCCGCATCTGTCCCCGGCGGAGCGGCGACCTGTCCGCGAGAGTGAACTCTCGCGGCACGATTGCGCGCAAATGAACGATTTTGCTCATCGAGAGTTAACTCTCGGGGCTGCGGGAGGAGCCGAGGGGGCGAGAGCCGCGGGAGGAGCCGCGGAAGGAACTGGGGGTGCCGTGCGCGAAGCAGGCGAGCTCGATGGCGTCATCGATTTGGGTGAGGTCTGCCGAGCGGGGGACATACCGTTCGTGGTCGAGGCATGCGCGGCGGTTGCGCGTGGCGAGGCCGACGCCTTACTCTGTCGCAACATCGGGCAAGTCGACGCTGCGTGCGAGGCGGCAGTTGCGTGGGAGGTCGCACCGCCGCTCAATGTGTGGAACGCACAAACGGCGCGCGTCCTACAGGGTTTGGGCGCTCGTCGTATCTGGTTGCCCGAGGAGCTTTCCGATGAAAATGTTGTCGGCGTGCAGAATGCCGCCCGCCTTGCAGGTGTGTCTGTTCCCGTTGCGCGGGTCGCAAGCGGATCGACTCCGCTGATGGTCATGGAGCATTGCGTACTTACTGCCGAGGGACCCTGCGATGGTGCATGCGCGACGTGTTCCCGGCGCCTGGCGAGCAAGCGCGGCGATCGCTTTTTGGTGGAGCTCGACCGAAATGCCTCCGATGCCCGTCTTGCGGTGCGCGTGGACGAGCGGGGGAGGACGCGGCTGTACCGCTGAGGGCGGTTCTGCGTTACACTAATGCCCATATGTCGTTCCCCAGCACCGCCCGTCCGCGCGAGTTCCCGCCGGCACGTGGCGAGGGTGCTATGACCTTGCAGAAAGGTGCACCTATGTTGCCCGTAGACGAGCAGATGCGCATCATCACCTCCGGCGCCGCCAAGATCGTGCCCGAGGCGGACCTCAAGAAGAAGCTCGAGCGCGGCGTCCCGCTCAACATCAAGCTCGGCGTCGACCCACCAGCCCCGACCTGCATCTCGGCCACGCCGTCCCGCTGCGCAAGATGCGCCAGTTCCAGGACCTCGGCCACCGCGTGACCCTCATCATCGGCAACGGCACCGCCACTATCGGCGACCCGTCCGGCAAGAACTCCACGCGCCCGCAGCTCACCCAGGAGGAGGTCGAGGCCAACGCCGCGACTTACGTCTCCCAGGCGATGAAGATCCTCGACCCCGAGAAGACGACCATCGTCCACAACGGCGACTGGATGTTCCCCATGGGCCTGAAGGAGCTCCTCTCAATCGCGTCCAAGTTCACCGTCGCCCGCATTCTCGAGCGCGACGACTTCACCAAGCGCTATCAGTCCCAGACGCCCATCGCGCTGCACGAGTTCCTGTACCCCATCATGCAGGCGTACGACTCGGTCAAGATCGAGGCCGACGTCGAGATGGGCGGCAGCGACCAGCTCTTCAACCTCCTCGCCGGCCGTGAGCTCATGGAGAAGATGGGTATGGAGCCGCAGATCGCGCTCACCATGCCGCTGCTCGAGGGCACCGATGGCACCCGCAAGATGTCCAAGTCCTACGGCAACTACATCGGCCTCACCGATGCGCCGGCCGATATGTTCGGCAAGACCATGTCGATTCCGGACGAGATGATCGGCAAGTACTATCGCTTGGCAAGCTCGCTCGCGCCCGCCGAGGTCGACGCCATCGATGCCGCGCTGGCCGACGGCTCCGCCAACCCCTACGAGCTCAAGCGCGCTCTTGGCCGTGATTTGGTGACCACCTATCACTCCGCCGAGGACGCCGTGGCAGCCGAGGCCGAGTTCGACCGCGTTCACAAGAATCACGACCTTCCCACCGACATCGCCGAGGTTTCCGTCGAGGTCTCCGTCAATGACGAGGGTCTCGTGTACCTGCCCGCCGTGCTGCAGGCCGCCGGTCTGGTCCCGAGCGCCGGCCAGGCTCGTCGCGACATCGACGGCGGCGGCGTCAAGCTCGACGGCGAGGCCATCGCACCCAAGACCTACAACGTGGACCCCGCGGCCCTCAAGCCCGGCACGGTCCTGCAGGTCGGCAAGCGCCACTTCGCCCGCCTGGCGTAGGGCGTGCCCCTGCGTGTACGACTCCCTGTCCTCGGATGGCGGCGGCGCCTGTACGCCCTTTGGACCGCAATAGCGTCGAGGCGCCCTTCGTCCGCGCTCGCATCCGGTATCCGGATATTGAAGAAAGGTCGACCGGTTTTCTCGGTCGACTTTTTGTTTTGATAAGCGTTTGGGTGCCCTTGCGAAACGAACCCCATTCAGGAGCGGTTTCCCGATGCGCTCGCTCGCGGAAAGGCTGCGCCTGCGATCAGCCGTGAAGGGGCCACGACCAAAAAGGCAACGCTCCTTTCGCATCGGTTCGGCTGCCGCATTGGGTACCATGGATGAAATGACGGCTCACATGAAGGGCGGTGCCAAGGATATGGAACCCAATCTGGTCAAATTGATGCAGGCTCTCATCGACACGGCGGAGGGTCGCGTGCCGGCGGACACGGTGTTCGTGAACGCGCAGATCGTCGACGTGTACCGTTTGCGCGTGGCACGCGGTCAGGTCGCGGTTACATGCGGCTGCATCGCGGGCGTCCTGTTCGAGGGGCGCGACTGCGCAGACGCGTCCGTTCCCGCCTGGGAGGCCGCCCGCGTCGTCGATTGCGAGGGCCGCCACCTCGCCCCCGGTTTCATCGACGGCCACCTGCACATCGAGAGCTCCAACATCGCCCGTCCGAGTACGCCCGCATGGCGCTCACCCGGGGCACCACCACCGCCATCGCCGACAGCCACGAGATCGCCAACGTATGCGGCCTCGAGGGCCTTGCGTTCATGATCGAGGACGCCTCCCGTGCGCCGCTCGACATCAAGTTCATGATGCCCTCCTGCGTGCCCGCCCTGCCTGACGAGCAGGCCGGAGCCGTGATCACCGCGGCGGACATGGAAGCCTTTATGAACGAGCATCACGGTGCGATCTTCGGCTTGGGCGAGATGATGAACCTGCCCGGCGTGTACGGCGCGGACGAGGAGACCTGCCGCCGCATCGCGGTGGGCGCGAAGACCGCATCCGGCCAGGTGGACGGCCATGCGCCCATGGCGTGCGGCAACGACCTCAACGCCTACGTCGCCGCGGGCATCATCGCCGACCACGAGAACACGGGCGTCGAGGAGGCCCTCGACGAGCTCTCCCGCGGCATGTACGTAATGCTGCGCGAGGGCACCTGCAGCCACGACCTTGCGAACCTCGCCCCGCTCATCGTCGAGAACCCCGCGCTCGCGCGCCGCTGCTGCTTTGCCACGGACGACCGCGCCCCCTCGGACGCCCTCAACATCGGCATGATCGACAACGCCTGCCGCGTCGCTGTCGAGGCGGGTATCGACCCGGTGGTTGCCATCTCCATGGCGACGCTCTCCACGGCGGACGTCTTCGGTCTCGACCACGGCGCGCTGTGCGCCTTCGACCGTCGCGGCGCCATCGCTCCGGGCAAGCGCGCGGACGTCCTGCTGCTCGACAACCTTGCGTTTGAGGGTGCCCCACATCGCGTATACGTTGCGGGCGAGCTCCTCGCCGAGGATGGTGCCTTCGTGGGCTCCATCGCGCCGGTCGACTCGCGACCCGGCCTCGACAAGCTCGAGGGGCGCCTGCGTGACTCCGTCCAACTGCCCGAGCTCTCGCTCGATGTCTTCTCCTACAAATTCCGCCCCGGTGAAGCCGTCATCGACGTGATCCCCGGTAACGCCGTCACGGGAATGGCACGACCCGAGACCGCCGAGGGCCTCCGCCGCATCATGCTCATCGAGCGTCACGGCCGCGGGGTCGAGGCACAGCTCTCAGGTGCCGACGGCGATGGCGCGGCGGGCACGGGGCTCGCGGGCAGGCACATCGGGCAGGGCTGGGTGCGCGGTTTTGCCATCCGGGGCGCCATCGCGAGCACCATCGGCCACGACTCCCATAACGTCTGCGTGGTGGGCGATGACCCCGCTGACATGCTCGCAGCCGTGCGCGCGGTGGGCTCCGGCGGCTTCGTCCTCGTGCAAGATGGCGAGGTCAGGGCCAAGATCGACCTGCCGCTCGGTGGTCTTATGAGCGACAAGACGGCCGAGGAGGTCGCACGCGAGCACGACGCCTTCATGGACGCCGGGCGCGCGATGGGCATCGAGCCCCCGCCTCGACCCCATCATGGGCATGATCTTCCTGCCGCTGCCGGTTATCCCCACCCTGCGCATCCGCCCCGAGGGCATGTTCGACGTCACGACGTTTTCATACGCCGAGTAGGCCGCGACGCGTTCATTTCCCCGTGGTCCCTGCGAAATATAAGTGCTCGGTAAGGGTTTCGAGCACCTTTGATGCGTGGTGCTTGCATCCGATTGCGTCGGGTACGCTTCTCAACAGGTTGTGCCCCGCGGCCATATATAAGCCGCGGGGCCTGTACACGTAAGGAAGCGTCATCATGGCACGACACATCAAGCTCATCGCCTCCGACATGGACGGCACCCTCCTCGACGAGAGCGGAATGGTTCCCGCCGAGACATACGACCTCATCCTCGAACTCAAGGAGCACGGCGTTCACTTTGCGGCAAGTTCGGGCAGGCGGTATGATCGACTGTGCGAGTTCTTCGCCCCCATAAAGGACAGCATGGACTTCGTCGCATCTAACGGGGCCCAAGTCTACGCGGATGGTGTGCAGATTGACCGAGAGGTGTACTCGCACCTGGCGATTCGCCGCCTGGCACGGACCGTGGCCATGTTTCCTAACATGCATCTGGCGTTATTCGATCGTACAAAGTCCTACCTGCTCGACGATGAGGACATATTTGTACGGGAGGTCGATAAGGACCTTCCCAATGCGGAGCGTATCTATGAGCTTCCGTCGCCGAAGGTCAACATCATCAAGGCGAGTATCTTTTGCGACGATGGTAACGTGATGGACAACGCCTATGTCCTCCAGCGCGAGCTCGGCGATCTGTTCACTTTCGCGCCTTCGGGCAACTCCTATATCGACGCGATGCAGCCCGGGGTGTCCAAGGCGTCGGGCATCGCGTTGCTCATGGACCATTACGGCATCGAGCGTGATGAGGTCATGGCCTTTGGAGACGCGATGAACGATTACGAGATTATCCGATTTGTCGGCACGGGTTGCGCAATGGCCAACGGCCGCCCCGCCTTGCAGGCTGTCGCCGACAGGGTCGTTGGGTGCAACGCCGACCATGCCGTGCAGGCGGAGATGCGCCGAGTCCTCGAGTCGCTGCGGTAACGCGGAGATTTGCAATTTGATTGCATTTGTCGATGCGGGGGTCTCGGCGTGCCTTGTGACACGCGAAATCGGCTAGACTGGGAACACTGCATCGCAATGGAGTGCGCTTGGACATGCCGGATGCTGGCTTAGCGCCGCGTGGCTCCACCCGTCTTCCGCACGCCGTCGAGGGCGGGCACTTTGCAACGATTTGGGCGGCATCGCCGCATGACCCGAAAGGAACCCCATGGCAGAGACCTCTTCCAGCCGCGTCGTCATCACTGTCCTCGGTAAGAACCGCCCCGGCATCGTCGCCGGCATGACGTGCGTCCTATCCGAGGCGAGCGTCGATATCCGCGACATCACGCAAAGCATCATCGAGGACATCTTCACCATGACCCTCATCGCCGACGTGTCCGCCTCGACGCTCGGCTTCTCCGAGCTCCAAGAGGCGCTTTCCGCTAAGGGTGATGAGCTCGGCGTCACCGTCGAGATGCAGCGCGAGGATGTCTTCCAGTTCATGTACCGCCTGTAGCCTGTGCCATTTGGTGACGGGTGCATGTTTGCGCACGGCGTGATCCTCGACTCCGTCCATCGTTCCTCGTTCGCCCCGGCGATATGCCGGGGCGCTTGCCAAATAAGGAGCCCGCTATGTCGTACGACGCCCACAACATCTACTATCGCTTCGACGATCACCTGAGCCGCTTGGTTCTCGATTACGAGGCGAGCCGCCGCGTTGATGAGAATTCCGACCGTCTCTACCACGATATTCCCTCTGAGGAATACTCCGAGGACCTGTTCCGCACCCACAACGTGAAGCGCGGCCTGCGCAATGCGGACGGCTCCGGCGTGGTCGCCGGCCTCACGCGTATCTCGGACGTGCACGGATACAACGTGGTCGACGGTCGGGTCGTGCCCGACGAGGGCCATCTTATCCTGCGTGGTTACGACATCGAGGACCTTATAGAGAATGCCCAGAAGGAGGACCGTTTGGGTATGAGGAGGTCGCGTATCTGCTCATCACCGGCGAGCTGCCCACTGCCAGCGAACTCGACGATTTCAACGGTCGCCTGGGCGCGTATCGTCATCTGTCGAGTGAGTTCGTGCGTCAGTTTCCCATCACCACGGTGAGCCCCTCGATCATGAATGCGCTGCAGCGCGCCGTGCTGCTGCTCTACGCCTTCGACTCCGATCCGGATTCCATAACGCCCGAGCACGAGGTCGACGTCGCCATCTCGCTGCTGTCCCGTCTGCCCGTCTTGCCGCCTTTGCCCAGACGTTCCGCACCGCCCAGGTGAGCGGCAAGCGTGCGCCCGTTCCCATTCCGGAGCCCGGCTTCTCCACGGCTGAGGCGATTTTGCAGATCCTTCGCGGCGAGGACGGGTATACCCGCGCCGAGGCCATGCTGCTCGACGTCATGCTCATGCTCCATGCCGAGCACGGCGGCGGTAACAACTCGACGTTCGCCTGCCGCGTGCTGTCCAGCTCCGCAACGGATGCGTATTCCGCTTATGCCTCCGCCATCGGCTCGCTCAAGGGTCCGCGCCACGGCGGCGCCAACGCTAAGGTTGTGGCGATGCACGAGGACATCCGCGCGCACGTGACTAATTGGGATGATGAGGATGAGCTCGCCGCGTACCTGGAGAAGATCTTGCGCCGCCAGGCCTTCGACGGCAGCGGTCTTATCTACGGCATGGGGCACGCGGTCTATACCCTGTCTGACCCGCGCGCCGTGCTGTGCAAGCGCTATGCCCGCGGCCTGGCCCACGCCAAGGGCATGGGGGAGGAATTCGAGCTGATCGAGCGCATCGAGAAGCTCGCCCCGCAGGTGATGGCCGATGTGCGTGGTACCACCAAGCCCATCTGCGCGAACATCGACTTGTACACGGGCTTCATCTACAAGATGCTGGGTATCCCCGACACCCTGTTCACCCCGTTGTTCGCCGTGGCACGCACTGCCGGTTGGGCGGCACACCGCATGGAGGAGCTCATCTGCGCGCACCGCATCATCCGCCCCGCGTATCGCTCGGTGCTCGAGTCGGGCAGATACGTGCCGCTGGCTGAGCGCAAGGGCCGCCGCGAGTGCTTGGCGGGGTAGGTCCTCGCATAAGGAACGCGGTGAGGCACGCTGCCCCCATGCGCCCATGGACCTTTTGTGCACGTTCGCTGCCGCGCGGTGCGTGTGGTAGCATTGACAAGCTATTTTGACTTGGTCGGAAACCAAGTCACCCCTTTGTCCTGGTCGGTAACCAGGACGTGACCAGAAGAGGAGCCCTGCCATGAAGTCTGGCATCCATCCCGAGTATGTGGAGTGCACGGTGCGCTGCAGCTGCGGCAACACCTTCAAGACCCATTCCACCAAGTCCGAGATCCAGGTCGAACTCTGCAACGAGTGCCATCCGTTCTACACCGGCCAGCAGAAGTTCGTCGACACCGGTGGACGCGTCCAGCGATTCGCCGACAAGTTCGGTGGCGCCGCTCAGGCCGCCCTCGAGCGCGAGGCCGCCAAGAAGGCCGCCAAGCAGGCCGCTGCCGAGGAGGCCGCTGCCAAGAAGGCCGCCGAGCGCGAGGCCAAGGCCGCCGAGAAGGCCAAGCGTGCCGCTGAGTACGAGAAGAAGGCCGCCGCTGAGGCCGCCAAGAAGGCCGCTGAGGCTCCTGCCGAGGAGGCTGCCGCTGAGGCCGAGGTCGCTGCCGAGGAGACCGCTGAGGTCGCCGAGTAGCCTTCGCCTTTAGACGTACGCGTGAAACCCCCGCGCCCATCTGGGTGCGGGGTTTTCATTTTGCGATCATCTTTTTCCCCGCCTTTCGGCGATATCCGTAACGTTTTCCGGTATTCGAATCGAGTGAGCGCAAAACCAACGTCTGGACCATCGCAAACGTAGGTTTTGCGCTCACTCGGCCCGCCGCCGTGTACAGGGTCGTTTTGTGTGCACATACATCCTGCGCATAGCTTGTGCGCCATTTGGCTAAAGTTTCCTTAACTGTGTCTATGCGTCAACGCGAGTATCGCGCGCGAATGTGCGCTGCCCGCTCTGGCGCATCGTGAAGAGGAAACCACATGGGATTCGTTTCTAAGCTGCTGTCCTTCGGCTCCGACAAGGACCTCAAGCGCTATTGGAAGACCGTCGACGCCATCAACGCGCTCGAGCCCGCGTATGAGGGCATGGGCGACGAGGAACTCCGTGACCAAACGCGTGTGTTCCGCGACCGCCTGGCCGCCGGGGAGACGCTCGACGCCTTGCTGCCCGAGGCGTTTGCCGTCGTGCGCGAGGCGTCCAAGCGCACCATCGGTCTTCGCCACTTCGATGTGCAGCTCATCGGCGGCATGGCTCTGCACGAGGGGCAGATCGCCGAGATGAAGACGGGCGAGGGCAAGACGCTCGTGTCCACGCTCGCCGGCTACCTGAACGCGCTTTCCGGCAAAGGCGTGCATGTCGTCACGGTCAACGATTACCTTGCCAAGCGCGACTCCGAGTGGATGGGCTCCATCTACCGCTTCCTCGGACTCAAGGTGGGTCTGCTTCAAAACGGCATGCCGCTATCCGACAAGCGCGACGCCTATCAGTGCGATGTCATCTACGGTACCAATTCCGAATTTGGTTTTGACTACCTGCGCGACAACATGGTTTTGCGCGCCGGCCAGCGCGTCCAGCGCGATCACGCCTTCGCCATCGTCGACGAGGTCGACTCCATTCTCATCGACGAGGCGCGCACCCCGCTCATCATCTCGGGCGCGGGCACCAAGAGCGCCAGCACCTACAAGGACTTCGCCCGTGCCGTGCGCGGCCTCACGCAGGGTGAGGAGGCCCAGTTCGACATGCTCGCTGCCGGTGAGCCCGTGGAGGCGACCGGAGACTTCGTCATGGACGAGGCCAAGCACACCATCGCCGCCACTGAGCAGGGCTTGAAGAAGATCGAGCAGCGCCTCGGCATCGACGACATCTACAGCGACCTCTCCGGCGCCCTCGTCAACCACCTGCAGCAGGCGCTCAAGGCGCAGTACATGTTCCATCGCGATAAGCAGTACGTCGTCACCAACGGCGAGGTCAAGATCGTCGACGAGTTCACGGGTCGCATCATGGAGGGTCGCCGCTACTCCGAGGGTCTGCACCAGGCGATCGAGGCGAAAGAAGGCGTGCTCGTGCGCGAGGAGAACCAGACGCTCGCCACCATCACACTGCAGAATTATTTCCGCCTGTACGACAAGCTCTCCGGCATGACCGGTACCGCCATCACCGAGGACGCCGAGTTCCGCGAGATCTACAACCTGCCGGTCCAGGTGATCCCCACCAACCGACCCGTCGCCCGCGTCGACCACGATGACCTGGTGTACCGCACCATCGACGCCAAGTTCAACGCCGTCGCCAGCGAGATCGAGGTGCGCCACGCGAACGGCCAGCCCGTGCTGGTGGGCACCGTCTCCATCGAAAGCTCCGAGCGCCTCTCCCGCCTGCTCAACAAGCGCGGCATCAAGCACGAGGTCCTGAACGCCAAGTTCCACGAGCGCGAGGCGCAGATCGTGGCCCAGGCGGGACGCTTGGGCGCCGTCACCATCGCCACCAACATGGCCGGCCGCGGAACGGACATCCTACTCGGCGGCAACGCCGAGGAGATGGCGCGCGACGAGCTCATGCGCTACGACTTCGGCATCGACGCCGAGGTGCTCGATCGCATCCTCCACGAGGCCAACTGGCGCCTGCTCGCCAAGGACGAGAAGGAACTCGAGCCGGTGGAGCGCACCGTCTTCAACCAGGTACTCGAAGGCATTCGTGCACTTGGCATCGATATCGACACCGCAACCTTCGCCGAGATCGCCCGTGTCTACGAGGACCTGGTGCGCAAGACGAAGGCCGTGTGCAGCGCCGAGCACGACCAGGTGGTCGCCGCCGGTGGCCTCACGGTGATCGGCACCGAGCGCCACGAATCCCGCCGTATCGATAACCAGCTTCGCGGCCGCGCCGGCCGTCAGGGCGATCCCGGCGAGACCCAGTTCTATCTCTCGCTCGAGGACGACCTCATGCGCATGTTCGGCGGCGAGCGCATGGACAAGATCTCCAACCTCATGATCGCGTCCGACATGGGCGACGATATGCCCATTCAGCACAAGATGATCTCCAAGGCCGTGGAAGGCGCCCAGCGCAAAGTCGAGAACATCAACTTCTCCATGCGCAAGAACGTCCTCGAGTACGATGACGTTATGAACAAGCAGCGTCAGGTCATCTACGCCGAGCGCAACAAGATTTTGGACGGCAAGGATCTCTCTAACCACATCGACGAGGTCATTGACGACACCATCAAGCGCTGCGTGACCGAGTTCTGCCCGGTTGACTCGCATGAGGGCGAGCGTGATCTCGAAGGTCTGCATAAGTGGGTCGTGGAGCTCACCGGACGCCCGGATGCCCCTCAGTTTGCGGACGCCCCCTATGGGGAGCTCTGCGATGCGGTGCTCGCGTTTGTGGAGAAGGCCTACGACGCCAAGGCCGAGCGCCTGGGCGAGGGCCTCATGCAGGAACTCAACTGCCAGGTCATGCTGCGTGTCATCGACACCCGCTGGATGGGCTACCTCCAGGAGATGGACTATCTCAAGCAGGGCATCGGCTTGCGTGGGTTCGGTCAGCGCGATCCGCTCGTCGAATACAAGACCGAGCGTTCCGTTGCGTTCCAGACGCTCGTCGAACAACCTATACGAGGACTATCTGCGCACGGTGATGCATGCCGAGTTCAAGAACCCCGATGCCGCCCGCGCGCGGATCGAGGGGGAGCGCAACCCCGCCCTCGCCGGCGCCCGCATGAGCGGTCCGGCCGAGGTCGATGGCGACACCGGCTCATCCACCATCCAGCGCCAGGCCGCGCAGCAGGCGGTGACCGCCGGTGCTGGGCGGGCACCCAGGGGACCTTGGGTAACGCCGGTTCCACCGTGCGCACGTACCGCAAAGACCAAAGCGGCGACCCGTACTCAAACGTGGGTCGCAATGATCCGTGTCCGTGCGGCAGCGGCAAGAAGTTCAAGAACTGCCACGGTAGGAATCGCTAATGGCGGCGGATGCAAGCGCTGAGTCGATTCTGACAGAGCTGGATGCCCTCGCCGCGCGTTTGACAGAGGTCGAGGCGTATCTGCATATCGACGAGGCCAGGGGTCGTGTGACCGAGCTCGAGCAGGCCAGCTCTGCGCCGGGATTTTGGGATGACGCCGACGCTGCTCGCGCGCATATGGCGGAGCTCTCCCAGGTGAAGGGCGACGTCGAGCTGGTTGACCGCGCGCACGAGCGTCTTTCCGACGCCCGCGCCGCACTCGAGCTGGCCGAGGAAATGGGGGAGGACGGAGCCGAGTTCGTGGCGGAGGCCGTGACGGCTGCCGAGGAGCTTACCCGCGCCATCGATGAGATGGAGCTTTCCAGCTGGTTCACGGGAGAGTTCGACCACGGCAGCGCCATCTTGTCCATCAAGCCCGGCCAGGGCGGCCTAGAGGCCCAAGACTGGACCTTCATGCTGTTCAAGATGTACATGAAGTACTGTGCCCGTCGTGGCTGGAAGGTCACGGTGAACGATTGCCCCGCAGCGGAGGTCATCGGCATCGACCGCGCCACCATCACGGTCGAGGGCAAGGACGCGTTCGGCATGCTCCGTGCCGAGGCGGGCGTGCACCGCCTGGTGCGCATCAGCCCCACGGATGCCAAGAAGCGCCGCCAGACCACCTTCGCCGGCGTCGAGGTCATCCCCGTTCTGCCCGATGACATCGAGATCGAGGTTGCGCCCGACGACATTCGCGTGGACGTCTACCATGCGAGTGGCCCTGGTGGACAGGGCGTCAATACCACCGACTCCGCCGTTCGCGTCACGCACATGCCCACGGGTATCGTGGTCACCTGCCAAAACGAGCGTAGCCAGATCCAGAACAAGGCGGCGTGTATGCAGATCCTGAAGGCACGCCTGTACGAGCTGGAGCTCGAGAAGCGCGGTGAGATGCTAGACGAGATTCGCGGACCCAAGACCGACATCGGCTTTGGCAACCAGATTCGCAGTTATGTCCTGTACCCCTATCAGATGGTGAAGGACCTGCGCAGCGGCGTGGAGACAAGCAACGTGGACGGTGTACTCGAGGACGGAGATCTCGATCCGTTCATCATCGGCTACCACCGCTGGGCTACCGAGCAGGCGGAGTAAGGGTCATATGGCACGGCGCATCGACATCAACCGCATCATCCAGTCGCAGTTCGTGAGCGACCTGCCGCTTATCATCGCGGGTTGCGCGATCGCCGCGTTCGCGACGGATGCCTTCATGATTCCCAACGGCCTTGCCGCCGGTGGCCTGACGGGTCTCGCCACCATCATCGCCGAGCTCGGGCGACGCGTGGGGATTAGTCTGCCCGTTGGCTTGCAGACCATTATCATGAACGCGTTGCTGCTGCTCGTGGTCGTGCGGTCGGGCGGGCTCAAGTACGTGGTGCAGACGGTCACGGGCTTTGTGCTCTTCGGTTTCTTCACCGATCTGTTCGCCCCGTTCGTGCTCCAAGTGAGCCATAGCGACCTCATGCTTTCGGCGTTGTGGGGCGGTATCATCTCGGGTATCGGTTACGGGCTTGTGTTCCGCTGCGGAGCCAACACGGGCGGTTCGGATACCATTGGCCAGATCATCGCACGTAAGAGCTCGCTGCCGGTGGGTGCCACGGTCATGGCGATAGACGTCGCGGTGTGTGCCGCCTCCGCCCCGGTGTTTTCCCTCACCAACGCACTGTACGCCGCCCTTGCCATGGTCGTCATGGGATATGTCGTGGATGCGGTGGTCGATGGTGGCAACAGCCAGCGCGCCGCCTTCATCATCTCCGATGCCTACGAGGATATCGAGCACGATATCCTGCATGCCATGGACCGCGGCTGCACACGTCTCATGGCGCAGGGGTCTTGGACCAAGAAGGACCGGCCCGTGCTGTTCTTTGTGTTGAGCCGCCGCGAGGTCTCGATCATCAAGACGGTCGTCTACGAGCACGATGCCAACGCTATGCTTATCATCACCGATGTCAACGAGGCGATTGGATACGGGTTTAAATCCATTGGGTAGAACTGGTCCCCGATGCCCCGGCGCTTGCCGTGTTGCTTTGATGGTAGACCCGCCGTATTGCTAAAATAGGAGAGTCTGTAGTTCAAACGCACGACTCTAAGGAGCTCTAGTGGGTAACCACTTCCGTACCCCCGGAGACGAGCAGGCTGCACCTCAGGTGCCCCAGGTTGATCCTGTGAGCCCTTTGCACGCCGCTCCGTCACCGGATGTGCAGGACCGGTTGTTCGATCAACCCGTTCCGCAGAACACCCCCCAATCCATGTTCGATGCTCCGGCCACGCCCGATGCGCTCGAGTCTCAGGTGTTCGCCGCCGCCCAGCAGGGCGAGGCGGCTCCGTCTCCGCAGCCTGCGGCGAATCCGCTGTTCAGCGTGCCCGCGCCCGATGCACCCGCCGCAACGCCCCTGAGTGTTCCGTCCCCCATGGACGCACCGGCCCCTGCGGTTACGCCCGACCAGGCCGCCGAAGTCGCGTCCCTCGATGCGGCACTTGCGAACAATCCGGACTTCACCACGGTATTCGCCCCGGTCGATGATTCTCGCGTCCGCCAGGCCCGCGAGGCCGGTGTCGAGCCCGTCATCCTCATGGAGCACGTCACCAAGATCTACCCGGCGCAGCCCAACAAGCCCGCGCTCGACGATGTGAATATCGAGATCTATCCGGGCGAGTTCGTCTTCTTGGTTGGCCACTCCGGTTCTGGCAAGACTACCCTGCTCAACACCATGCTGCGCAATGTTAAGCCGACCAGCGGCCGCGTGATGGTGGCGGGCCAGGATCTCATGAAGATCAAGAACCGTAAGATCCCGTTCCTGCGTCGCCAGATCGGCGCCGTGTTCCAGGATTACAAGCTGCTGCCCAACCGCACCGCCTACGAGAACGTGGCCTTTGCCCTGCAGTGCATTGGCAAGCCCAAAGCGGTCATCAAGGCCCAGGTCCCCGAGGTCCTGCGTCTTGTCGGCCTGGGTGATCAGATGGATTCTCTGCCAGACCAGCTTTCCGGCGGCGAGCAGCAGCGTGTCTCCGTTGCCCGCGCTATGGTCAACCGGCCGCCCCTGCTCATTTGTGACGAGCCAACGGGCAACCTCGACCCGGCGATCTCGCTCGGCATCATGAAGCTCCTTGAGCGCATCAACCGTACCGGCACGACCGTGATCGTGGCCACGCATGACCGCGCCATGGTCGATTCCATGCAGCGTCGCGTCATCGCCCTTGAGGGCGGTCGAGTGGTTCGCGACCAGGAGAGGGGAGGCTACGGCAACTATGGCGCCTTCTAATCTCGGATATTCCACCAAAGAGGCCTTCCGCCACTTCTTCCGCAATTGGACGACGTCGTTCGGCGCCGTCATCACCATCTTCCTGTCCCTGTTCATCATCGGCTTGTTCATCGTCGGCTCGGTGCTCGTCAACTCGGCCATCGGCAACGTCGAGGACCAGGTCACGATCCAGGCCTACATCTCCGATGACGCCTCCGATGAAGCCGTCGAGGCCTATCAGGACAAACTCGAGCGCATGGACAACGTCAAGAACGTCGAGTTCGTGAGCAAGGAGGACGCTCTCGAGGAGTACAGCTCCTCGATCTCGAGCAATGCCGACGCCACCCTCTCGGCGCTTGACGGCCAGAATCCGCTGCCGCGCTCCTTCCGCATCGAGATGGAGGATCCCTCTCAGGTCGAGGCCATGGCCGATGAGATCAAGGCCGACTCCGACTTCCGCGAGATCGTGGACGATGCCAACACCGACGTCGACGACAAAGACGCCGATGTCGCTGAGAACGTTCGTTACGGCCAGGAGGAGGTCTCCCGCCTGTTCCAGCTTACCAACTACATTCGCATCGCGGCTGTGGTGTTGGTTGCCTTGCTGACTTTTGTGGCGTTCATCTTCATCAACAACACGATTCGCCTGTCCATCACCGCGCGTCGCCGTGAGATCGCCATCATGCGACTCGTTGGCGCGTCCAACGGTTTCATTCGCGGGCCGTTTATCACCGAGGGTGTGCTCCAAGCTCTGCTTGGCGCGCTGTTCTCCATTGGCGTGCTTGAGCTGTTCCGCAACCTGGTGATTCCAAAGGTAGCTTCCGGCATCAGCTTCATGAGCTTCAATGTGCCCATGGAGATCTACTATGCCACGTACGGCGCACTCGTCCTCCTCGGCGTGATCATCGGCCTGTTTGGTTCGGCGATTGCGATGAGGCGCTATCTCAAGGTGTAGAGCGCGAACGTCGTTCGATCCCATCGGAGACCCCCTGGGTCATCCCACGTAAAACGTCCTCGGCCGGCGAGCTTTGCTCGGCGGCCTGCGGATTG
>ENA-OQBG01000123-OQBG01000123.1-human-gut-metagenome-genome-assembly--contig:-NODE-123-length-18354-cov-2.118396_pt1 | contig 18354 bp, 24 predicted proteins | sample MGYA00242746_ERZ504551 | MGnify/ENA primary metagenome ERZ504551 (study PRJEB26092, sample SAMD00036289) | human gut metagenome | host: Homo sapiens | study: EMG produced TPA metagenomics assembly of... | reverse complement strand
CTCACGAAAAAGGTCTACTAGGTCATTCTGATGCTGATGTATTACTTCATGCAATCTCTGATGCTCTACTTGGTGCTGCTGCTCTTGGTGATATCGGCAAACATTTTCCTGACACAGATGAAAGATTTAAAGGTATCTCTAGCTTAATATTGTTAAAACATGTAGGAGAACTTTTACAAGCTAAAAACTATAAAATCAATAATATCGATGCTACTATTGTTGCTCAACGACCAAAATTATTGCCTTTCATTCCTACTATGCAAAAAATGTGGCTAAAACTTTAAATTTGCCTATTGAAGATGTCAATATCAAAGCTACTACAGAAGAACGTTTGGGCTTTACAGGTAGTGAAGAAGGTATTTCATCTTATGCTGTTTGTAGCATTGATAAATTAAATTTATAAAAAATTAATTTATCCTTATTTCCCTGCTCAAGTGCTTGCCTTTGTATGGTATAATAGAATTTGCTAAATAAATTTCATAATTATCAATTCATATATTTGGAGGTATCACTAATGTCTGAACAAATCAGAGTTAGATTTGCACCAAGTCCTACTGGTCCATTCCATATTGGTGGGGCAAGAAGTGCATTATTCAACTGGTTATTAGCGAAAAAAATACACTGATGGAAAATTTGTTTTACGTATTGAAGATACAGATAGAGTTCGCTCTACAAAAGAATCTGAGGAAAATATCAAAGCTGCTTTAAAATGGCTCGGTCTTGATTGGAATGAAGGTATTGATGTAGGTGGCAAATATGGTCCTTATCGTCAAACCGAACGTTTAGATATTTATAAAAAATTCACTGATAAATTATTAGCTGAAGGTAAAGCTTATTACTGCTATTGCACAGAAGAAGAAATCGAAGCTGAACGTCAAGCTCTTCGTGCACAAAATAAAATGCCTCTTTATGGTGGCCATTGCCGTAACCTTACACCTGAACAAATCGCAAAATACGAAGCTGAAGGTAGAAAACCTGTTATCCGCTTCCGCACTCCTTGCGACCAATCCGTAAACTTTGATGATATGGTTCGTGGAAAATGAGCTTTGACTCCAACGGTATTGGTGATTTTGTTATCGTTAAAGCTGATGGTATCCCTGTATATAACTACGCAGTAGTAATCGATGATGCTCTAATGCATATCACTCATGTAATCCGTGCAGAAGAACATTTATCCAACACTCCTCGTCAGGTAGTTTTATATGAAGCACTTGGCTTCCCTGTACCAAAATTTGGTCATATTTCTCTTATCTTAGGTAAAGACCATACAAAAATGAGTAAACGTCACGGTGCAACTTCCGTTGAGCAATATAAAAACCTCGGATATTTACCAGAAGCAATCGTTAACTTCTTAGCACTTTTAGGCTGGGCTCCTCAAAGTGAACAAGAAATCTTCTCCATTGATGAATTAATCAAAGAATTCTCTATGGACCATGTAGCTAAAAATCCAGCTGTATTCGATATCGACAAATTAAACTGGATCAACGCTCAATACATGAAAAAATTCCTGCTTCTCAAATCACACAGATGGCTATTCCTCATCTCATCGAAAAAGGCTATATCTCTGATACTCCAGATGAACAAGAAATGGCTAGATTAAATCGCTTCACAGAAGTTATTCGCGATCATTTGAGTTTTGCTGCTCAATATGTAGATTTCGCTGACCTCTATTATAAAGATGATTTCACAGTAGAAGATGATGAATGTAAAGCTGTTCTTGAAGAAGAAACTGCAACTGAAGTTATCACTATGTTTAAAGATAAATTAGCTGAGCTTACAGAATTCACAGCTGAAAATATCCAACCAATTTTCAAACAAATCATGAAAGACTTCAAAGCTAATAAAGGTATAAAATTAGGCGGAAAATCCGTTTATATGCCTATTCGTATTGCTTTAACTGGTCAAATGCATGGCCCTGACCTTGCTGGTCTTGTAGAAGTTTTAGGCTATGAACGTGCAGCAAAACGCATTGAACGCACTTTAGCTTAAATCTAATTAAAATTTATAAAGAAATAATCCATATAACCCAGCTATTTTTTGGCTGGGTTATACGTTATAACGGTGAGCATTATGAACTTATTATCAACTTTAAAAAAGATATTCGTGTTGTATTTGAGCGTGACCCTGCTGCCAAAAGTATATTTGAAGTTCTCTTATGTTATCCTGGTTTGCATGCTATTTGGCTTACCGCTTAAGTCATTATTTCTACAAAAAAAAAATTGGGTAGTCATTCCTCGTTTAATCTCTCATTTAGGTAGATTTTTGACAGGAATTGAAATCCACCCTGGTGCCCAAATAGGTCCTGGTTTATTTATTGACCATGGTTCTGGCATTGTCATTGGCGAAACTACTATTATTGGTAAAAACGTTACCTTATACCAAGGAGTTACTTTAGGTGGTACAGGCAAAGAAAAAGGAAAACGCCACCCTACTATTGGTAATAATGTCGTAGTAGCTTGTGGTGCTAAAGTTTTAGGCTCATTTACTGTAGGCGACCATGCCAAAATTGGTGCTGGTTCTGTCGTTGTAAAACCAGTACCACCATATGCTACTGTTGTAGGTATCCCAGGTAGAGTCATTTTAATCAAAGGTGAAAAAACACAAGTTGAAGAAAAACCTATTTCTCCAAAAATGCGTGAATTAGCCGAAGAACTTGACGTCGATTTATCTCATGATAAATTACCAGATCCTGAATTAGATATGATTAAAACACTTTCTCATCGTATTTCTGATTTACAATTACAATTAGAAAAACTAAAAAAAGAATTGGAGGATTCCAAGAATAATCATGCTTAAAGTTTATAATACTCTAACAAAACAAAAAGAAGAATTTAAACCACTAAAAGAGGGACAAGTAAGCATTTATGTTTGCGGTGTTACACCATACAATCACCCTCATATTGGTAATGCTCGCCCATTCGTTACTTGGGACGTAATCAAACGCTATTTCACTCATCTTGGCTATAAAGTAAAACATATCCAAAACTTTACTGATGTAGATGATAAAATCATCCGCACTGCTAACCAAGAAGGTGTAAATTGGAGCGATATCTCCACAAGATATATCAATTCTTATTTTGAAGTAATGGATAAACTTCATGTAAAACATGCTGATACTTATCCTAAAGTATCTCAAACTATTCCAGAAATCATTGACATGATATCTGTACTCATTGATAAAGGTTATGCTTATGAATTAAATGGCGATGTTTATTTCAGCGTAGAAAAATTCAAAGGTTATGGTAAATTAAGTGGCCGTAAACTTGAAGATATGATGGCTGGCGCTCGCATTGAAGTCAATGAAAGCAAACACAATCCTATGGATTTTGCTCTTTGGAAAGCAGCAAAACCAGGTGAACCATTCTGGGAAAGCCCATGGGGTAATGGTCGTCCTGGCTGGCATATTGAATGTTCTACTATGTCTTTAAAATATCTTGGTAAAACATTTGATTTCCATGGTGGCGGTAGCGATTTAATCTTCCCTCATCACGAAAATGAAATTGCTCAATCTCAAGCTTATTGTGGTGATGACCATAGCTTTGCTCGCTATTGGCTTCATAATGGATTTATCACAATCAATCAGGAAAAATGAGTAAATCTCTCGGTAACTTCTTCACTGTAAAAGAAATCCTTGATAAATACCCAGCAGAAGTACTTCGTTTCTTCATCGTATCCACTCATTATCGTAGCCCACTTGATTTCAGTGATGCTCGTCTTGATGAAGCTACAACTAGCTTAAACCGTTTAAAAAATGCTCTTGATAATCTCAAAGAGTTAGCTAAAAACACAACTGATGCTACATCTGGTGAAGAACTTATCGCTAAAGCAAAACAGTGCAAACAAAATTTCTTTGAAGCTATGGACGATGATTTCAACACAGCTCTTGCTATTGCAAATATGTTTGACCTTTCTAAAGAAATCAATATCTACTACAATGAAGTAACTTCCGGTAAAGTAGCTTGCAGTAAAGTAGCTGTTGATACTGCTCTTGATGTATTCAGTGAAATGGCTGATATCATTGGTATTTTAGAAGACGATGATAACTCCGCTGATGATGGACTTGTGGATAATCTCATGAATTTAATCATTGATATTCGTCAAAATGCTCGTAAAAATAAAGATTGGGCAACTGCTGATAAAATCCGTGACGAACTTAAAAATATCGGTATTACATTAGAAGATTCTCCTACTGGTGTTCGCTGGAAAAAATAATGAAATTCAAACAATATCAATATTTAAAACAACATCTTTTTGAATTTACAGCACCTGATAAATTAAAAAATCGTTATGAAGATATACCTACGCGCAATCTATCTCCGCTTGTTTTAGCTTATGTAGGTGATGCTTATTATCATCTTTATATACGCACAAGATTACTCAATTTTGAACAATCTCGCGTACATCTTTTGAATGATTTCAGTATGAAATTAGTTTCAGCTACGCTTCAAGCACAAGCTTATAAAGCTATCAAAGATGATTTAACGGAAGATGAAGCATATGTCTTCAAGCGTGGAAAAAATGCTAAATCGCACGCTCCACGTGTGGCTTCAGTCCATGATTATCATATAAGCACAGGATTTGAAGCAGTTTTAGGTTATCTATATCTCAATAAAGATTTCACTCGCTTAGATGAACTTTGTGAAAAATCTTTTATTGCTGTAGCTCAAAATTTATCCCAACATGAATATAAATAAAATAAAAGGTACCTTTCTTAATTGAAAGTACCTTTATTTTTTATAAATAGATATCATATCTTTATCATTGAAAATTTTATTTTTTAGTATAATATAGTTTATATGTGCCCATAGTCTAATGGATAGAACGTTGACCTCCGGAAGTCAAAAATACAGGTTCGATTCCTGTTGGGCACACCAATTCTAAGTATCAGCACAGAAAAATCTGTGCTTTTTATTTTAATCTCATTAAATTAAGGAAGTGTTTCTATTGGATATAAAATGCCCAGTCTGTCGTAGAAAACTTGGTCATGTAGCAAGACCAGAAGCCAAAGGTCGCTTTTTTTGCACTGCTTGTGATTTATGGGTTGCTTTCACCAAAAAAGATGCCAAAATTTCCTATCGCTTGCAACGACCTGGAAGATAAATTCCTCAAAATTAATCTTGAAAAGCACTTCAATTATTAGTATAATGAAGTTTGGCTATGAGGCATATACATATATTTATCTAACTCATAGTTTATTGTATCCGCCTTTTGGCGGTGTTTTATTTTATATTGGAGATGATTTTATGATTAGTACCTCTATCCATCGTGTTAATTTTTATGATACTGATGCTATGGCTGTCGTACATCATTCTAACTACATACGTTGGTTTGAAATTGGCCGTGTTAATTTCTTACGTGAAATCGGTATCACACTTGGCGAAATGATGGAAGATGGCTATGTTTTTCCTATCACCGAAGTGAAATGTAAATATATAGCTTCAGGTAAATTTGATGATGTTTTACGCATAGAAACTACACCTGTAGCTTTAACCAAAGTAAAAATGGAATTCAGCTATAAAATCTATCGCGATTGTGATAATACTTTATTAGTTGAAGGTTTCACTCAAAATGTATTCACAAGCAAAGCTACTGGTCATATAACTCGTTTGCCTGAAAAATACTATACAAAAATGCAAAATGCTTTAAAATAATAACAATAAGGAGCAACAGTAATGGATAGCAATTCACCTATAGGTGTTTTTGATTCTGGTCTTGGAGGCCTCACAGTATTAAAAGAACTAAGACGCCTTTTACCTCATGAAAATTTTATATTTGTCGGAGATTCAGCTCGTGCCCCATATGGTTCACGCACTCCTGAAGAAATCATTTCTTTTCTACAACAATTTATGGATTATTTCCAATCTCGTGGCGTAAAAATGGCAGTTTGTGCTTGCAATACTATGACATCTTATGGTTATCCTTTAATCAAAGACAAAACACCTTTTACTTTAGTTCCTATGAACCCAGCTATCATTCCTGCTGTTAAAGCTTCTGCAAATAAACATATCGGTGTTATCGCTACAGAAGCTACTATTAAAAAAGGTATGCACAGACAAGCTGCCGCGAACCTTGACTCACAAATAAAGGTTTTTGGTGTAGGTTGCCCAAAATTTGTACCATTGATTGAAACAGGTCATATCCATGACAACGCTATTGATGAGGCTGTACAAGAATATGCAGACAAGTTTAAAACTAGCGATATTCACTCTTTGATTTTAGGTTGTACACATTATCCTATCATCAGTGAAGTTTTAACAAAACATTTTGGCAAAGATGTTGCTTTAATCAATCCAGCCTTAGAAACAGCTAAAGATGCTGCTACTATACTTACAAAAAATAATTTACTCAATACACAAGAACAATCTGGTTCTCTTGAATTACGCTTTTCTGCCAAACAGAATAATTCTGAAAAATGGCTGAAATTATTTTAGGTAGTGATATTCCACCTATTACAGATGTAGATTTAACTACATTTGCAAAATAACACAATTGGGGGCATTGATGTGGATTTTATTATCACAATTATTCTATGGATTTTAATTATTTTATTCTTACTCAATGAAGTAATCATTCGTGTTGTTGGTGATGCTATTGTCAACATGAAAGCTAGCGAACATACACCATTTACTGTTGATGAAATCACTCAAGACAGTATTTCACTTAGCACTACTATCAATGTTGCCAATGAAGGTAAACAATGTGCTACAATCATGGACTGTTACGTTCGTCAACTTTTACCATATGAACAATTCGATGGTGTAAAAGTTGAAGCAAAAGCTGAATTAAAAGGCGTTCCTCGTGAAGATGATTATTTTGAAGCTGTATTAATTCAGAAAAAAGAAAGCATTGACATTGTTATTCGCGTTAAATTAATTGACCGCAAAAACAATGATATCAAACAAACACTTACTCATATGGTTGATTTACCACTTGATATCGTTTATCAGCATGCTGCACGTTACCCATGGAAAATCTCCAAAGAAACAATCGTGCTTACATCTGAAGAAATCGCTAAATTAGCCGATATCAAGCTTGCAGATTAATTTATAAGAACTTGTTAATATTTTAAATTTATAACTGTAAAAAAGGAAGGTAAATCATGTCTGAAGTTAAAATTATACCCATTCCGACTCGTATTCTAACAAAAAAAGATGATATTGTAGATACTATCGAAAAATATACAAAAGATAAAATTGGTCCTGATGATGTTATCACTGTAGCTGAAAGCGTTGTGGCTATCACTCAAGGATTATACATTCGTCCTGAAGACCTCAAAATTTCTCATATGGCTCAATTTTGTTGCCGTTTCATTCCAGATTATGGTAGTCTTGCAACTCCTCACGGCATGGAATCATTGATGATTAAAGAAGGTCATTTCCGTGTAGCTGCTGGTTTATTCATCGGCTTCTTAGCAAAATTAGTAGGTAAATCTGGCGTATTCTATCAAATCGCTGGCCGTCAAACAGCTCTTATCGATGATGTAACTGGTACAATGCCACCATTTGATAAATCCATCGTTTATGGCCCTGAAAATACAAAAGAAGTAGTTAATAACTTAAAATCTCGCCTTAACTGCTTTGGTGCTGTAATCGCCGATGTCAACGACTTAAAAACGTTCTCGCATCGTAGATGTAACAGATGGTTGCAATGGTCAAATGGTTGCTAAATTACTTATTGATAACCCATTTGGTAATGCATCTCAAAAAACACCAATTGCTATAATTAAAAACTTTAAACAATACCAAGAACAAAATTCTTAATTATATAGGCAAAATAAAAAGATGTTTTCTTTCGAAAACATCTTTTTTTATTTATTGTCTATCAAGGTTTTAATAGTAATCTCTGAAAATTTTTCTTCAATTATATTTTGAAAATTAGTATAAAATTTTCTTATCGAACAATTATCAACAGCATCTCTACTGCAATAATTATCTTCTTCCAAACAACGATTTATATACATTGTTGGCTCCATCACTTTTACTATATCAAGTAAAGATATCTCTTCTGGCTTTCTCGCCAACAAAAAACCACCATATACACCTGAACGGCGTTCTATCAATTCAGCAGCTACTAAACTGCGTGTTATTTTCAATACATATTTTTGAGGAATTTTCATTGTTATAGAGATATCTTTTGAAGATACTACTTCACCATCTCTATTAGCTAATGCTAAAATAATTCTAATAGCATAGTCTGTTGTAATATTCAACTGCATCGCTTTCTATTTCTCCTTATATAACTCTATATAACTACTTCAAGTTAGTTTATCAGTAAAATATTTTATCTAAAAATTTAACTATAAATCAATATCTAAAAAGCTGTTTTTATTATATTTTAATTATATTTCAAGTCATTAAAAACTAATATAAAAAGACCCCACAAGAAGTGGAGCCTTTTCATATTTAAAATTAAAAGTAAAATTATTTAGCAGCAAAGAATTTTTTTGCAACTTCAGCATCGAGGTTGTAAAGTAAAACATCTTCGTCAGTTGGGTTAGCAATACCAAGTTCTTTAAGAGTTTTAACAGTACGTTTTTGAAGAATTCTTCAGCAACAGCTGGGAAGAGAGCATAAGATAATACATCTTCTTCGCTAGCGTTAGGGAAGCCTTTAGCTGCAAGTTCTGCTTTGAATTTATCCATACCTGGTTCGAGAAGGTCTGCTGGACGGCAAGTAACCAAGTCTTCTTCTTTAATGCCGCATTTTTCGAGAACTTCTGGGTTAACAGGCTGTGGAGTACGACCGAATTCACCACGAGCAAGTTTTTTGAATTCGTCTGGAACCATTTTATAACGTTCGCCAGTCATAACGTTGAATGTAGCCATAGTACCTACAATCTGGCTAGAAGGAGTAACGAGTGGTGGGTAACCAAGGTCAGCACGAACGCGTGGCATTTCATCAAGAAGATCTTGATATTTATCAGCCATGCCCATTTCTTTTAACTGATTAACAAGGTTGGATAACATACCACCTGAATTTGGAAGTCAAGAACGTTAGGGTTAACATCGAAGTAACCTTTTAAACCAAATTCGTCAATGATTTCTTTTTTAACACCGAGGAAGTGTTTAGCGATTGGAGTCATAGCCTGACGGTCAAGACCTGTATCATATTCAGTACCTTCAAGTGCAGCAACCATAGTTTCTGTACAAGGCTGAGAAGTATCCATAGCAAATGGAGAAAGTGCACAGTCAATTACATTTACACCAGCTTCGATAGCTTTCATGTAAGACATGGAACCAAAACCGCTAGTATAGTGAGTGTGTAACTGAATAGGAAGTTTTGTGGATGCTTTTAATTCTTTAACGAGTTCATAAGCATCATATGGTTTTAATAAACCAGACATATCTTTAATGCAGATGGAATCAACGCCCATAGCATCAAGTTCTTTAGCTAATTTACCAAATTCAGCAATAGTGTGAGGACCGCCAACTGTGTAAACTAAGCAACCTTGAACTTCTACAGAATGTTCAACTTCAGCTTTAGCTTCTTTAGCAGCTTCTACAGCTGTTTTGAGGTTACGAGTATCATTGAGAGCATCAAAGATACGGAATACACCAATACCATGTTGAGCAGCTTTTTTAACGAAAGCACGAACAACATCATCTGGATATTGATAGTAACCTAAAAGGTTCTGACCACGAAGCAACATCTGAATAGGAGTTTTAAGATGAGCTTTTAATGTGTCAAGACGTTCCCATGGATCTTCATCAAGGAAACGAAGGCAGCTATCAAATGTAGCTCCGCCCCAAGCTTCTAAAGATTTGTAGCCAATAGCATCGAGAGCTTCGAGCTGTGGAAGCATCTGGGAAAGACGCATACGTGTAGCAAGCAAGGACTGATGGCCATCGCGTAATACTGTTTCAGTAATTTTTACTTTTGCCATAATAAAAATAAACACTCCTTCATATATATGCAATTGACAATTCACATATCTATGTGATTTTAAGACATAATGACACTACCTATATTAATTTATAACATAGGATTTAAATATCTATCTTAGAGGTTGTTGCCCCAACCTTTTATATTCATACGCCCTTAAATTAAGAGCATTATGTTATACCAAAGTCATACAACACATATAATATTAATTATATCTATTATATCATATTTTTAAGTTTTTTATAAAGTATTCTCACAAATAAATCTTTCATACTTATTACTTATGAAATACCCAAAAAATTAACCTATGTACAATATAAAAAATAGAACATAACATTCTATTTACAGTATAGGTATTAATAAAACTATTGTCAATGACTTTATGTGATTTTTTAACATATTTAATGTTATCATAAATTTATTTATGATAATGAGATTTATACAGCTTCTAATAAATAATTAATTACTTTTTTGCTTTTCTACTATATCTTTTAGCCACTTGGGCATATCTAATCCATAAATGCATACAAAACAATAAACTGTAATATATGTGTCAATCAAACTATCATGAGCTTTTCCTAAATTCGGACATCTATAATACTGCGCGCAAGATTTCAAACTAGGCATATTATTATCATTGCTATAAACTCGTGAAAAAGATTTTTGTAAATCATAAATAATGGTATTTTTACCTACAAAAATTTTATCTTTTTCATAAAGCGCAAATCATTTTCAATGCCATAGCCAATGACCATATCTGCATGTTTAAATAAATTTTTATTGTTGCTTGATGAGCATTTATCGTAAAACAATCTTTTACCATTTCTGGTGTTATATGGTGTATAGCTTCTGTATCTTTCCACGATTTACATTTTCGTGGCTTTATATACTCATTGAATACCACACCTTTATATAAATCCACAATACTAAATTGCAAAATTTCATCATATCTAGTATTGCCACCAGTCATTTCTAAATCAAAAATAATATTGAGGGATTTGTTTCTACTGATGCAATATATTCTTGTTTAAAAAACAAATTTTACACATCCTAAATCTCTAAAAATTATACTTTTACTATTCCTTCTTTTTATATAAGATTATTGCCAAAATTAAACCTATAGTCAAAATAACAGTTTCAAATACTACTATACCGCTCCAACCATAATTACTTAAAAAAGTACCGCCAATTGTACCAAATGTACTAGCACCAATATAATAAAATAGCATATACATCGCAGAAACTTGCGCTTTATCATTTTGACAACTCTGCGGTGCCCACGCACAAGCATTTGAATGCACACCAAAAAAGCCATAAGTAAATATAGCAAGACCTATTATCTTCACGATTAAAGGCATAAATAAAGCCAATAAAAATACCAATAATTGAATAATAACAGAAATCACGATTATTATTCCATGACCATAATGGTCAGATAATGTTCCCATAACGGCTGAACTTACTGAACCTACTAAATAAAGCACAAAGATAAAGCCAATTATAGTTTGGCTTAAATTATAAGGTTCTGCCATTAATACATAAGAAATAAAATTATACGTACATACAAAACAGCCCATTACACAAAAAGCTATTAAATATATCATAATTATTTTCTTATTTTGCAATAAACTCAAAAAATCTTTCCATTGTATTTTAATTTTACCATGTTCGATTTTTTATTTAAAGATGGTGGCAAGAAAATCCACATCATGATTGCACTCAATAAATATAATATACCGGCAATCATCAAGCCCATTCTCCATGAAGCTACATCGGTTAAGGTACTGATTAAAATACGACCAACTAGACCGCCAAGAGGCGTTGCTGCTACATAAACACCAATAGCAGCACCGATTATTTTAGGATTGAATTCCTCATTTATATAGGCTACAGCTAAAGAAGGAAAACCTGCCAATAAAATTCCCTGTACAAAACGCAAAGCCAAAATCAATGCAAATTCTTCTGTAATTGACATCAACAATATCAATATAGAAGAAATCCCCAAAGCAATTACCATGACTTTTTTACGTTCCAAATGTTTGGAAATACTAGCTATCAACAACATTGAAAAAGCCATACCGATTGTACCAAAAGACATAGATAAGCTTGCTTGTGTCGGAGTCAAGTTAAAATCTTGTGCCAAAATAGGTATAACTGGTTGCAAACAATACTCTGCCCCAAATGCTGCCAAACTACCAAAAAACATCATGATTAATGCACAGGTATATTCTCTAGTACCTTTATCTATTAATCTTGCCATCTTCAAGACCTCTTTTATTTATTTTTCATCAAATTAATTCACGGACAGACTTTGTCAATCATAATATTCAACACTTCAATATCTGTTGATTTCATTCCTTCTCGACCAATATATCCTACCGCTCTAATAGTTTTTTCTAAATCATCTTTTACAATACCTTCATCAGCATGGAACACATCATCATGCATACTCATTGTATGAGCTAAAAGTGCCGCATCTAATGCTGAGGAAATTTTCGCTGCGCAAGAAGGTTTTGCCCCATCACAGATAATACCACTTGTATTAGCTAAAGTATTAATGATAGTATTGGCAATCTGATTAAAATTACCACCTAACATATAAGTGATAGCTGCACCACAAGCATAACCTGCACTTACTGCACCACAAAAAGCAGATAATTTCCCTATATATTTCTTCTGATGAATAGCTAATAAATTACTTACAAGCAAAGCTCTATACAATTTTTCTTGAGAAATCTTATATTCATCTGCATACACTACTAAAGGAATTGTTACAGTCATTCCCTGATTGCCACTTCCTGAATTGATTACTACAGGTAATGAACAACCACTCATGCGAGCATCAGAACCAGCTGCCGCCATAGCTCTAGCTCGAACAGGTAAACAATCGCCATATAAAGCTAATAAATTAAGCCCTACATTAGCACCAAAATTATTTTTTATACCTTCTCTCGCAATAGCCATATTACAATTTATCTGTCTTGATAATATATCTTTTACATCTTCTAAATTTACAGTATCAGCAAATTCAATAATATCTTTTACATTTAATAAATTTCTATCCGCTTCGATTTTATCAGCTTGATTATCTATTTTATTCACTTTATCATATAATACTTCATCATCTTTTACTATTCTTATGATATTAGTATGATAATCAGATACAATAACTTGAGCTTTATGTTCATCTGCTACTACTGTTATATCTATATACAGATTGTCTGTATTTTCCACTAAATCACAACTACAGATTTTAGCTTTTAATAACTCTCTTAATTTTACTCTATCTTCATCAGTTACAGATTCTAAAACTTCTAATTGCATATCAGCATTACCACCGATAATACCGAGTAGCGCTGCAGTATCAATGCCCTTTAAATCGCCAGAATTTGGAACTGTTACACCTTTTACATTTTTAATGATATTACCACTGCATTTTACTATTACTTTTTGCGGAAATGTTCCCAAAATTTCACGAGCTTTAGCACCAGCATAAGCTATAGCAATAGGTTCAGTACATCCCAAAGCTGGCACTAATTCCTCTTTTAAAATATTTATATAATTATCGTATATTTTCTGCTCCATCGTATTACGCCAACCTTTCTATAAAAATTAATTATATCCTCTATAAAAAAAATATCGCAAAATAAGCAAAAAGGCAATATATTACAAGAAATTTATAATATATCACCTCTTTGACAAATTCACATACTAATTTTTATTTATTTCATTATATATATTTTCATCTAAATTACCTATCTTTATCAATAATCAAAGCATTCGTTACTGAACCAGATACATTCAACATAGTTCTAGCCATATCAATCAATGGATCTATAGCCAAAATTGGGCCAATCAAACTAAAAGAAGACGCCATGCCCACGCCAGATAAACCCACAGATGCTGCCATTGTTGCAGTCCCTGGAATACCTGCTATACCAAGTGAACCTAGCGTTACTACAATTATTGTCATGACGATCATGCTAAAATCCATAGCTGTTCCTGTCAAATGGCATACATAGACAATTAATAACGAAGGAAAATTCCTGCACAACCTTGCATACCTGCCGTTGTACCAAAACCAGCTACAAAACTTGCTGTTGCTTGATTTACACCTAATTTTTGCGTCAAAGTTTCAATCGTAATAGGCAAGCACCCTACACTAGAACGAGAAGTAAAAGCTAAAATGAGCAGGGCTAATGATTTTTTCATGTATACAATAGGATTTATGCCATTTACACTCAATGCTATTAATTGAATAATAAACTGTGCAATAATCGCTAAATACAATACAAAAATAAAATGTACTACACTTAAAATACTATCTAAACCTTTTTGCGCAATAGTATTAGCTAATAGTGCAATTACTGCCCATGGCATATAATCTAAAATCAAAAGCGCCATATTCATCAAAGCTTTATGCAAACCATTGACTAATTTGCGCATAAATTCCTCAACTTTTGGCTCATCAGCTTTTATCCACCAAATAGCTCTACCTAAAAAAGCTCCAAAAATAACCATGCCAATGATATTATTTTTTACCATAGCATCAACTAAATTTCCTGGTATCAGCCCTCTAAGTGTAGTCGCTACAGAAACAATTTCTTTCGCTTTTGCCTCTGTTGCCACATTTGTCAAAGCATCGCCACCAACATTTGAAGAAAATACCAAACGCTATACCAACTATAGAGCTACAGCTACCATAGACATTGTAACTAAAATAGTTTTCTTCACTAAACGGCTCATTTTTTGCTCAGATTTCATATTCACAATGACATGAGCGATAGAAACTATTACCAGTGGTATTACTATCATTTTGATTAAATCAATATAACCATTGCCAAATAATTGTAGCCAATTCGTTGTTTCTTTAATAAAAGTAATCTTCATTGGGTCATTAGGAAAACCTGCCATATACTGCATGAGTATACCTAAAATACAGCCAAGACCCATACCGATTAATACCACTAAGGAAAAATCCATTTTACGTTTGCGATAGAGATAATGAATAATGCCAAAGAAATACATAATAAAATCAAAATCCTACCGTATATATATCACTTATCATCAAAATGATTGCCAAAAATCGCCATTCATAATCATACCACCTTTCATACTATTTCTATATGATTTATTATCATAACATATAATATAGAAAATTGACAATAACTTTAAATATTCATTTTTTTATTTCTTTACGATATAATATAGATTATCTAATTTTATATAAAAGGGTGATATGATGTTATATTTTGACAGCGATTATTTAGAAGGAGCACATTCCTCTATTTTAGAAAAACTTGTAACTACTAACTTTGAACAAACTCCTGGTTATGGCAATGATACATATTGCGAATCTGCTCGCGAAAAATCCGTCAAGCTTGCAACTGTCCTGAAGCACAAGTTCATTTTCTCGTTGGCGGTACACAGACAAATGCTACTGTAATCGATGGTTTATTAAAATCATACGAAGGTGTCATCGGCGTAGATAGCGCTCATATCGAACTTCATGAAGCTGGTGCTATTGAATTTGGTGGACATAAAGTCATCACTTTGCCACAAGAAGAAGGTAAACTCAAAGCTAGTGAAGTAGAAAATATCTCACTAAATTTTATGGTGATGAAAGCTTTGAACATATGACTATTCCTGGAGCTGTATATATCTCCCACCCTACTGAATGGGGTACTTTATATACTAAACAAGAATTAGCCGATTTATCCGCTATCTGCCACAAATACAATCTACCATTATTTTTAGATGGCGCTAGACTCGGTTATGGTCTTGCTTCTTTAAACACTGATGTTACTATGCAAGATATTGCTAAATATTGTGATGTATTTTATATTGGCGGTACAAAAGTTGGTGCATTATTCGGTGAAGCAGTAGTAATCACAAAACCAAATTTAATACCTCATTTCTTCACTATCATCAAACAACATGGCGCATTACTTGCTAAAGGTAGACTACTCGGTATTCAATTCGATACATTATTTACTGATAATCTCTATCTTAAAATCGCTAAAATGCCATTGAAAAAGCTGAACAATTTAAAAAGCTATTTTCAAAGAAAAAAATTATAAATTCTTCTTAGAAACAGATACTAACCAGCAATTCATCATTTTAGAAGATACTAAATTAAAAGAACTTCGCCAAAAATCAGCTGTAGTTTCTGGGAAAAATATGACGATACACATACAGTAGTGCGTTTTGCCACTAGGCTGGCAACACCACAATCATCTATTGATTACATTAAAAGAAAATTTTATAAAAAATCTTCAAAAAAAAGTAGTTTGATATTATATTTATACAAACTACTCTTTTTTTATTTTACATAACTTTCATTAAAAATTATCTGCGGATTAGCTGTATTTGCATCAAGTGTTATTTCTACATTCAAAGGCAAAAATCCATTTATCGCTCCATGACCTACTGGCATATCATAGACTACAGGAATATTAGCTTTATCTGCATATTGCTTGATTACCTGCATTACAGAATAATCAAATTGTGTCGGCTCTGTTGGTTCACATCTTCGCATATTGCCAATGATTAAGCCCTTCACTTGCTTTAACACTCCACTTTGCCATAATTGCTGAAAGCATCTATCTATTACATAAGAGTCTTCGCCGACTTCTTCAATGAATAAAATACAATTTTCACCATTTGGCTGATATTCACTGCCAGATAAAGAAGCTAATACAGATAAATTACCGCCAATAATTTTACCTTTAGCATAACCTTCTTTTAATACTTTCAAACTATGATTATTTGGCAAAACAAATTCATTATTCACACCCAAACTTTCATTTGCCAAACCCAATTTTAATTGATTATCTGTATAATTATAGCCATTGTCGTTGATATCTATAACCATAGCCCCATGCACTGGCACTAAGTCCGCTTTTTTTATCAATGCCATATACAATGCCGTTATATCACTATAACCAATCACCATTTTAGGATGCTGTTTTATCATTTCATAATTCAATAAATCAAGTATTCGACCGCTACCATAACCGCCACGAAGACAAAGTATCGCATCGACTTCATCATCAGCAAAAAATTATTTAAATCATCAGCTCTCATTTGGTCGCTACCTGCTAAATATCCTGATTGCTGATACAAATTCGGTGATAATTTCACCTTATAACCCCAATTTTGCAATTTATTGATAGCGTCAGCTATATTCATATCTTCAATACCTGAAGCAGGTGCTACTATACCTATACAATCGCCTTGTTTTAGAGCATTACCCTTCAAACTTTCAGCAAAAACAAATTCACTATGCAAACATAAACCGATAATAAAACATATACTCAAAAAATATTTAAAATAATTTTTCATCACTTCACCACCAACCAACTATCAATCTTGCTCAACAATATGTTTACGCACCTTCATTGGTGTATCGCCAAAATGCTTTTTAAACAAAGTCCTAAATAATTTATAATTATTAAAACCATGTCTTGATAAAATCATGGACAAACTATCTTTTGTATTGATTAAATCTCGATAAACATAAGCTAATTTCACTTGATTTTGATACTCGATAAAAGTTACACCCATATGCTTTTTGAAAAATCTACAAAAATAATTCGTCTGAAAATGCACTAATTTGGCTATATCTTCTAAGCTATATTTTGCTTATAATTCTCTTGCAAATATTTCAAAATTATATTCAATCTAGCTAAATCTTTTTTCCTTTGACCTACATTGACATTCATCATTTTCACACTAAAATGAGTCTTCAATTCAAACAACAATGAAAACAATAAACTATTAAACTTCAATAAAAATCCATCTTCCTTTGCGTCATAAACCCTTTTCATTTCCAATAATATAGATTTTACCTTATTTAAACATTCCTGTTTTCTTGGTGTATTTTTACTGTCATTGAGTACAAATATAATCTCTTGTATATCTGGTACAAACTGCTCTAAAAAATCTATAGGAATTTGCAACAAAATAATCGTATTTGTTTCCATCAATTTCATAGAATGAATAGCATTTGCATTGACTAAAACACAATCACCATCATGAAGCAAAAACGATTTATTTTCTATAGTCGCCAATCTTTCGCCCTTGATTAGATAAATAAATTCTATGGATTGATGCCAATGATTAGGTATATAATTACATTTTTCCACCAAAGTACAAAAACGCACCTTCGTTATTTCCGAAAAATCTATATGCTCATAGGCAATATTCTTATTCATATTCTCCATGATTACCTCTTATTATTTTATTTAGTACACTTATTTTAACATAAAAAAGTTATCTACTAAATCTATAAAAAAGACTATCTCATTTTTTGAGATAGTCTTTCTTAAATTATTTTTCAGCCAAAATCTCTTTTAATAGATTTTCAGCACTTTCTTCGTCAGGGTTATTTGTGCCTAATTCACCACGAAAAACTTTGGTTAATATTAATTTTTTATAAAATAATAAATCATAATTCAATAGAAAAAATTTT
>ENA-OQBG01000121-OQBG01000121.1-human-gut-metagenome-genome-assembly--contig:-NODE-121-length-19143-cov-1.949043_pt1 | contig 19143 bp, 27 predicted proteins | sample MGYA00242746_ERZ504551 | MGnify/ENA primary metagenome ERZ504551 (study PRJEB26092, sample SAMD00036289) | human gut metagenome | host: Homo sapiens | study: EMG produced TPA metagenomics assembly of... | reverse complement strand
ACTAATGCGAATCAAAATCGGCAAAATATCAACACAAAAAAAATAAAAATTTTTATTTTTTTCAAAAACGGATGTTTTCTGATATGTCTGCGTATTTTATCCGGATATCGACAGTCAGCTATAGCAGTCATTCCCACCAGCGCAGTCAACATAACTACTGCCACTGCGGCAGCTGCAGATTTCAGGATTCTGTGAGTCCTGTTCCAGTCATACTCAAGAATTTCAAGTTTTTCCTTTGCTGCCCCGGTGCTTCCTGTCTTTTCAGCCCTGACTGCTTCATTGAAATCCCCTGTTTCTCTCAGTCGGGTGATCAGCCGATCATACCCCGCCCGGATCTTCTCCTCGGATTCTTCCGGAAATTCATCCCATGAGGTTTTACCTGCTGCGTTCAGCAATGCGGATTCAAGTATTTTGGTTTCAGTATCATACTGCTCTTGAAGTATTTTGTCTATCTGCTGATTTTTGTCTGTATATCTGTTTTGTTCTTCATAATATTTAACTTTCCTTGACAATTTCTCCCCCTGGGTTCATATTAAATAGTAACGTATAGCAATTCCATAAAATAATGAATCCGGACATTTTCGCAGGATTTCACATATTCCCTGCAGTCTTTTATAGAATTGTTGTAACTATTCAGAATAAAACAGGAGGAATCTCTATGAAACATATTGTGCTCACCGGCGGCGGCACAGCCGGACATGTGACTCCGAATATTGCTCTGATCCCACGCCTTAAGGAGCTTGGATACGAAATTTCCTATATCGGATCCTACGATGGAATCGAAAAAAGCTTATTGAAGAAATGAATATCCTTATTACGGAATCTCATCCGGAAAGCTGAGACGTTATTTTGATCTGAAAAACTTCACAGATCCATTTCGTGTACTGAAAGGATTCGGTGAGGCCAAAAATTATTGAAACAATTAAAACCAGATGTGGTTTTCTCCAAGGGTGGCTTCGTGACTGTCCCGGTTGTAATCGCTGCCGGTCGACGTAAAATTCCTACCATCATTCATGAATCAGATATGACTCCCGGACTTGCAAATAAGATCTGCATTCCATCTGCAACAAAAGTATGCTGCAACTTCCCTGAGACTGTAAAAAGTCTTCCTGCTGACAAAGCAGTACTTACAGGTACTCCTATCCGTCAGGATTATTAAACGGAAGTAAAGAGGCAGCCCGCGAATTCTGTGGTTTCACAGATGACAAACCGGTTCTTATGGTGATCGGCGGAAGTCTTGGTGCTGCATCTGTCAATGAAAATATCCGTAAAATCCTTCCGGAACTTTTTAAAAGAGTTTCAGGTTATCCACCTGTGTGGTAAGGGAAAAATGGATGAAAGTCTCAAAGACACAAAAGGATATGTACAGTATGAATATATTAAACAGGAGCTTGCCGATCTGTTTGCTCTGTCTGATATCGTTATCTCCCGCGCAGGTGCCAATGCAATCTGTGAACTGATGCTTTAAAAAACCCAATCTTCTGATCCCGCTTTCTGCAAATGCCAGCCGCGGTGACCAGATCCTCAATGCACGTTCATTTGAACGTCAGGGATTCAGCATGGTACTTGAGGAAGAAGAGATTACAGAAAGCACACTTTTAAACGCAATCCGCGAACTGTACCAGAACAGAGAGTCCTATGTTCATGCCATGTCAGAAAGCAGTCATATGAATTCTATTGAAAAAATCACCGGGCTGATCGAAGACTGCGTAAATAAACAGTAATCACCGGGTTATTTTCTTATATTCCCTGGCAAGCCAGCGTCTCGTCCTCATGACTCTGTTATTCACATTATTTTCTGTGATATGATAATGTCTGGCAACGAGACGCGTTGGTATGTCATATAACGTTACACTGACATAGATTTCATAATTTGTCCTGTTCTTTTCTCTCAGTTTTTCAAATATCGACTGCAGGTATCCTGCTGCCTCCAGATTCAGAACAATCTCTCTACACGATTACCTTTTCTTACCCGCATATCTGTCATTTCCAGAATCGCATCTGAATTCGCATATTCATATTTCCTGAAGGCCTTTTTGCGATGATCGGATGCCTTATGGTAGCTGATTCTGACAATCAGATTCTCCAGTTTCTTTTCATCTGAAAAATCCACACTCCGGCCCATATGAAACAAAGTCTCAAATACATCCTGACAGACATCTTCTGCTTCGTCTTCATCGCCAAGGATAAATTTTCCAATATTGAACGCCCGAGAGCGGTATTTCCTGTAGATACTTACAAAATCTATATTTTCCATCTTTTGTAATGTGCTGTATCAGAATATCAGGACAGCTGCTCCTTTACTTTTAACAGGATTTCTTCTTTATCTGCATCATTGAGTTCACCCGGGTGCCATGTGATTCCCACCTGATCTCCTTTATATCTCGGAATCAGATGCATATGAAAATGAAATACTGTCTGCCCTGCACACTCGCCATTATTCTGTACAATATTAAATCCGTCACATTTCAGTGCTGCTGTCATTGCTGTCGCCATTTTCTTTGCAAGAATCATTGCCTTTGCAGCCATTTCATCCGATAATTCATAAATATTGGCAGCATGCGATTTCGGAAGGATCAGCGCATGTCCCTTACTCGCCGGGCCCAGGTCAAGAATTACCCTGAAATTCTCATCCTCATAAAGTGTTGCAGCAGGAATCTCTCCATTAGCGATTTTACAAAAAATACAATTTTCCATCTTTAAATCCTTCTTTCTTTAAAATTCAAGATTTTGATTTGCAATAATCAGTAATACTTGTCGTTTTATTGCGAATTTTTCAGGACGAAATCAGTTGCGGCTGAAAGTTCACAATGATACACTTTTCCTGAGGTGATAATATGCAGATTGAAATAACAAAACAATCAGAAAAAGATTTTCGTTTTCTTTTATCCAGACTTTCACATGAAATCCGTAATCCGGTCACGCTGATCAACAGTGAACTTCAGTTGATGGCTTCCTCTCACCCGGAACTGTGCAGTTACAGACAATGGGACAGTCTTATGGATAACCTTGAATATGTAAAAGAACTGCTGAAAGAACTCTCTGACTTCAGCCATGCGCAGACAGTTACTCTTGTTCCCGTAAATCCCGCGGAATTTCTGACCACTGTTTTATCCTGTCAGAAAAACACTCTGGACTATCTGGGAATCCGGCTGGAAATACATGTGGAACATACTTCTTCACCTGTTTTTCTTGACCGGATAAAATGCGTCAGGTCATATTTAACCTGATCAAAAATTCCTGTGAAGCCATCGATCAGCCAGGCGGAAAGATTATTGTAAATCTCACCCCTGCAGATTCCGGCATCTGCATCTGTATTAAAGATAACGGATGTGGTATGACGCATAAGCAGACTGAGAATATCTTTCATCCCTTCATTACATATAAACCGGAAGGAACCGGTCTCGGGCTTGCAGTAACAGCAGAAATCATCTCTGCACACCATGGTCAAATCAGGGTTTCCAGCACTCCCGGTCAGTTCTGCCTTTTATATTTATCTGCCGGCATCCCCTGAATAAAGGTCGGTTATCCTGCACGCTGCGAAGGGTGATAAAGCAGAACTGCAAGCAGGAATCCACAGATAAGACCGCCTACATGTGCCGCATTGTCCACTCCTTCGCTTGTAAAACCAAAATAAAGCGAAAAAGCAGCCATAATCACTACCTGTCTGGCAGAAAGATCTTCAATATGACCTCTGCCCCTGATCACAGCATAGATCATTGCACCCATCACAGCAAACACTGCACCGGATGCACCTGCCGAAACTGCAAAATCCGCACTGTCCAGTTCCAGGAACAGACACAGCAGATTTCCACCCATTCCTCCCAGAAGATAGATCAGCAGATATTTCAGTTTTCCAACTGTACGCTCCAGTCTGCCTCCAAGCACAAACAGTACCAGCATGTTATTTCCAAGATGCTGCGGTCCAAAATGAAGGAACATACTTGTAAAGATCCTATAGTATTCTCCCTGCATAATGGCAGGAGTATATGCTGCTCCGCACTGAAGCATATGCATGGTATCCTCTGATCCTCCGGTAAATTCCACTGCAGTAAAAACAAGAATATTCGCCAGAATGAGAAGCACTGTAACCGGTGCCTTTTTCAGTTCTTCCAAGTTTTTACCTCTTTTCTGTTTCTTTATCTCAAAAACAATGTACCATTACTAATTGTAGCAGACCTCCTGTATTTTGTAAAAACATTTATTCCAGAAATATATATCTTGCCTGTGCAAAATCCACTTCATCTTCCGGTTCAAGCTGATATTCCTCATCCGGACGAAGTAATCTTCCATTTACAGACGTTCCGTTTCTGGAATTCATATCACTAAGGAAATAGTTTTCTTCTTTTTTTCGTATTTTTGCATGGATACGGCTTACGGTAGGCAGGCTGATCACCGCATCACAGGCAGTTTCCAGCTTTCCGATCACAGTCAGATCTTCATTGAGATAAATGGTCGCCAGTTCTCCCGGTTCTTTACTCACCAGACTGGCAGGTCCGCTTACTGTTCCGGCAGATAGTACTACTGTTTCACCATAGTCCATATGTATCCGGGATGATTTGGAAGTTTTTGTCCACAGTCTGACATTTTCTGCCCATTCACCGGCTGACTCTGATTTGTTTGCTGATTTCTCTCCACTGTCTGGGACAGGTTTTCATATAATCTGTCCTCCCATTTCTGCTCTGACACTTTTCCTTCTGCTTCTTTCCATCCTGATCTTTTCCCTGATGTTTTCTTTTCTGTTTTATTTCCATGATGGCATATTTCTTATTTTCTTATGTCGTCTCACTGTTTCTCCTGATGCATACGTCTGTTCCGGGAGATCAACAAACTTTTTTGTCTTTATAATACGCAGGCCCAGCATGATACCCGCTATAGCTATAACAATTACACCAAGTATGGTTCCATTTCCACATGTGGCAGATATCCCTTCAGGATAGCAGCTGCCAGTCCACAGATCAGAACAGCAGCCGGCACAATAACACCGACCGGGTTCAGTCGGCCGGGTTCTTTTGAATCTTCTCCTTCTCTTACAAATTCATTCCGGTTTTCATTATCTTCCGGGAAAGTCTCTTCTTCTGCAAACTCCATCTCCTGCTCTGTCTTTTTTGCATTTATTTTTTCTTTCTTCTCCCCATTTACATCTGAACTCTGAGTTTTGTATAATTCTTCTTTAATATGCTCCAGATGAAAACTGTCTTCCATTGCTCTTTTATATACTCCATATCCAAGGATTACCGCATCCTGATCCTGATGGTCTATTTTCGGCAGAATATATTCTGTCAGAAGCTGAAACTGTTCTTTAATATCCTTCTCATATCCGGGCATCATACAGAAATAAATCTGTCTTTTTTCAATATCTGTATAAATATATTCCGGCGACATTATAAACTGTCCGGGATTGATCAGATATTCCGCCGCATCTTCCATAACCTTTACAAAACCACCGAAAATAAGCCTGAGATCTTCAACTCCCATCTTCTTTTCTTCATACAGCACATTCACCGCCTGTTTCGAAGTAATATCAAAATAGATAAGAAATCTGCCGTCCATCCCCTGTATCCTGCACTTCAGAAGAGAGGGAATCACATTTCCCGCAAGCATCCTTACCTGATAGGAATCTGTATTGATCTCATTCTCACCATAGACAATGAGATAATTATGATTCATATCCCTCTTATATTCTGTCCGCATACTATTCTATTCCCCATTTCTCTCAGAACCGCCTGCGCCGCCCGCAGTCTGCGGATATGTTTCACCGGATTTATCACTACAGATTTCCCTTCTGTCCTCAAATGCCAGCTCAGATTGCCATACGACGAGATTGTGTCCAGGTCATAGGTTACCTGCACTTCTTTTCCCACATTTGTCTGGGTACCTAAATTCTCCGCCCCGAAAAAGCCAATACTCCCCAGTTCCTCACTGCGCATCCTTGCAGTATCATATATTTCTCCGTTTTTCTTAATCCCTTCCATGCTCCCGCTTACTGCCGATTCATAAGCTGCCGCTGTCAGCCATGCCCTGTTATGTACAAAAAAGCTCAGATAGATAAGTCCCATCAACACCAGCAGGATCAACGGCATGACACAGGCAGTCTCGATTGTAAAACTTCCCTTACGAATTATACTGTATTCATTTGTTATACAAAAATTATCTTTCATATCAAAAATCCTCCCAGATATCCTGCCAGCAGAAATGGCACAAACGGTATTTCCGTACTTCCCTTTCTGCAAAATCCCATCATCATGATGCCGGACCATACTGCACTGCAGATCATTCCTATAAAAAGTGTTGAAAAAAATTCTTCCGGGTACAGCACTGTCCCCAGTGCCATAAGCAGCCAGCCATCGCCCATTCCCATAGTACCTTCTGTAAGGATGCTGATCAGCACAAAGAGAAAACCTGTCCCCACGCACATAAGAATCTCCGGAACATTTCTTCTGCTATATATTGTCCACACAGTTCCGCAGACTGCAAATATTATGATCAGCAGAAGAGAAACCTGCTTTTTTCTGATATCTATCCATGAATTTATTCCCAGAAATCCAAGTATACATATTTCTTTTACGCCATTCATCTCCATATACATCTCTCCGGCAAAATTCAGCCACACCTGCTACATGCTCCCATTTCCGAAACAGAGGAAGCTTTTACCAGTCTTACCGAACGTTTCAGCCCACTGCAGGACTCCAGATTATGGTATCTGTTTCCCTGTTCCGTAACATATACCACTCCTGCCGGATTCTGATTCCTGCTGCAGATTTCACAGGCTGAATAATGCTCCCCGTACTTATTGTATGCAGATTTTGCGGAACTTCCGGGAATTTGTTTTAATGAAACATTCAGATAGCTGCAGCCCGGATTTTTATGGTACACACTGCCCGAGGCAGTTACATAAACCATCGGTTCTGTTTCTCCCTGCTCTCCTCCATTGTCAGGAAATTCGGTTCCTGTCCATGCATGGACTTTTACATGGTTATAAACTACAACATCCGGAAGAGGTATCAGTCCACCAAAGGGTTTATACGTGTAGATATCCGGCAGCGTAATATCATCAACACTGTCCCCACCCGGAAGATACGCATACATTCCTGCCTGTTTTGCCTTCGTACACAATGCAGTCAGATGTTCCGTCTGCAGTTTATATATATCCATAAACGAAATCAGCGTAACCATTCCCAGGAAGAACAGCGGCAGTACAAGTGCTGTTTCTACTGCCAGACTTCCCTTCTTAATCTTTCCCCGAAAAGAGGTGCAGAAAGATACTTTTACAGAAGAAACTTCTCCAATATGTTCTTTTGCATTTGTCCGAAAATATTTCCGACTCTTTTGGGGGAATAAAAGATCGTAAATATTGCTTAGAGAGACTTTTCTCCTTTCATTAAATTTTTTATCTTTTTTCCGATTTCTTCAATGCTTTGTTTTTCTTTCTGTAAAAGCATCTTTTCACACCTCTTTTCAGCAATTCATTCATAACAATACTGATGTATCACCTGAAATTCCTTTTTCCTGTTTGCTTTTACCTCCGCAAATGCCTCCAGAGCTACAACACAGGAATCCATATAAAAATTTGCCCTGCCTTTCTTTCTATCGCATCTTCGATCATATCCATAGCTCTCATCACTTTCTTTTCCTTTGAAACAGGCAATATCAGAACCTGAAGGTAATCCTCATAGGACAATCCATGTTCATTGTTTTTCCGCATGGATCCAGTCCTTCCATCAGACTTGAAAGATTAGACAGCGAAATCTGCCAGTCTGCGGAAGTTTTTACAAGGGGAATCTTCCCTCCTGCAAAAAGTTCTCTCACATCCAGTACGCTCTCCGCAAATGCCCAGCATAAAAGCAATGCAGACTCTATCACTACTGCTGCCCGGAGGAACCAGAAATCCCGACGCAATGGCTGCAGCGAGTGCCTGTGCCTCTGTTCTTTTTACATTATCTGCCATCAAACATGCAAAGTTTACGCCTTCTCTGATGAACAAGAGCTTTGATGCCACAGATTTAAGGTTATCTATATCATTGTCTCTTCCTCCAAAAACATATTCCATCTGATATGCAAGACTTTCTTTTGACGGATCTGTGTAATTTCCCAGATGATTCATCAGATACTGCTGAAACAAAACCCCGGAAGTATAACTGCTATCTGCTGTCACTCCGTCCGGCATCTCCATTCCCTGTTGCAGCTGTCTTCCCGAAACCATTGTGTCTTTGCTGACTGTCCGGGTGGAAATTTCCCGTCCGGGCGGCAAAACCAGCTCCAGTATTCCCATTTTCATAATTCTTTTTTATAATACTGATGGGATTGTCAGCCTGTGGCTGGGTTGATATTTGTCCTTCCTGTTGCTGCCTGTTTTCAGCTTCCTGTGCTGCCTGCCGGCTTTTCTGAGAAGCCTGATCCATTTCCGAATCATATCTGTCGATGGAGCCTCCTGTCTCCGCCTGTTTCGCTTTCAATCCGCCTCTTCTGTTTTCTCTCTCGATCAGACATTTTGTTGAGAAGGAGCTGTACCCCCTGACTTCCAAGAGTTTCCTGCATATACTGCACAATCTGCTGATAAAAAACCTCTCCGCACTCATCTGTCAGAAGCCGGTAACCGGTAAGTCCGCTCTGATGCAGTTCAAGTTTCTGACTGTTCTGCTTTAACACCGGTTTCATATAGGATTCCAGATTATCGCAGATCTTTGCGAGATTAAGCTGCCCGCCTCCCATGGAACCATCCAGCGCAAACAGATCATATTCCTCAAGAAGTTTCCTGTCATACTGTCCAAATACAGAATAAAGTCCGATATCCATACTGTTGAGTATTTGGGTTCTGGCCGATGCCATACGTACAGATTCTATACTTGTACATACAAGAGACAAAAGCAGACTGAGTATTAATGCAAGAAATAATGTAATGCTTCCTCTTTCCTTTCCGCAATATTTCATACAGGAAGTACACCTCCTTCTCTTTTCATCTTAAATAGAATTACTCTGTTTGGCGATCTTTGAAAGAATGCTCTGCACCAGTTCGGTCAGCTGCTCTTTGAAAATAATGACAAGCCCGATCAGGACTACAAGAATCAGAATGATCTCCACAACACCTACAGCGTCTTCTTCCTCTGCGAATCTTCGTATCAGTCCGTTTTTCTTTTTTATCTGTCTTATCAATTGTCCCATTTTTTCCCTCCATATCCAAAAGCACCCTTTACGCTGCACAGAATTTACTGCAACACCTTATCATGTTTCTCCGTAGAAAGACATAAAAGCAGGAATCATGACAATTGCCATAACGACAATAAGCATCATGATCATCGGCACCAGAAGTTTTGTGGCTGCAGCCTCTCCAAGAACACGTGCTTTTCTCTTTCGTTCTTCCCATGCTTCGGTTGATTCTCTTTCAAGCATATCAGCCATCTGTCTGCTACCCTTCTGGAGATTCTGGATAAGAAGCGTGGCAAATGTTTTATACTTTGCCTGACCACATCTTTCTCCAAATCTTCTGTATGCTTCACTTTCAGAAACTCCGCTTTCCATCTCATAGCATACAATCCGTATCTCTTCATACGCAGGTCTTGGATTCCGCTTTCTCTTTCTTCCATAATCCAGAGAAATTTTCTGGAATGCCTTTCTTACAGTCATCCCGGCCTGAACCAGAAGTGTAAAATTTCATGATCAGTCCCGGATAATCCATAAGAAGTTCTTCATACCGTTTCTGAAGCTGAACCTGTTCTTCTCTCCCTTTCATCACAAGAATTGCCATTGCCGCAATAAGAAACAGTCCTGTCAGAAGCATTCCGGAAGTGTCTGCCGGACTTTCCCATTTTACCTTTTTTCCATTCAGCTTATCCGGAAGATAATAATAATCCGGATCACTGCGCTGCTCGTTATACCGGGATACTGCCTCTGCAATACTTTTTTTGTGCCTGTTCTTTCTGGTTCAGCTTCTTATTCTGTTTCGGTTCTTCCTCCTGCTCTTCCAGTTCCTTCTCCGGTACCTGAATGTACATGGAGACCGGTTCTTCTCCGTCAACGGATACCATAAATTCCTTCTCATATGATCCTGTATCCTCCTTTTCCAGACGGTATCCCTGAGGATACACCTGTCCACCGTTTTGCAAAGTAAGGATCATGCCCAGCAGATTTCCGGCTATCGCTACTACCGCAAAAAGTCTGATACCATCCTTCCCTCCGATTCCGGAAGATGGAATCCATCCTTTTTTCCAGCCGGTCAGTGCACACAGGATCATAACAAAAATGACAACATGTACCCACATTTGTACTGTCACACCTCAATATCTACAATCCTTCTGCCAAGCCAGTATGCCGCAGCATAAATGACAAGACAGATACTCATTGCTGCAATTCCAAAGGGATTTCCATAAAGAACACTTAAGAAGCCCGGTGAAGTCATCTGCAAGTACAGGATAATTCCCACAGGCATAAGACTCATGATCATCTGTTCTGACTTCTTTGCTGCCAGTGTAGCCTCTATCTCTTTTTAACGTCAATCTTATCTCCAAGCATACGAGACACCTTCTGAATTACCCGGTTCATATCACCACCTGTACGCTTGGCTGTATAAAATACAGAGGCAAAAATTTTCGATATCTTCTATCTGACTTCTTTCTCCAAGATCCAGAAACAGCTCTTCCAGCGGAACACTGATATGCTGCTGGCTTTCAATATAGCGAAATTCCTCCACAATATCCGTTCCCTTTCCGTAGAGTCTCTCCAAATCTCTGACACAGGTTTTTACCGCGCTTTCCACCGAATATCCGGCCTGAACCGCAACACTCAGCGAAGTAAGTGCATCCTTAAACTGATAATTCAGATTCTTCCGTCTTTCCCTGATCATACGATTTTTCTGCCATTTCAGATAAAACACAGGAACGGGAAGCATAAGAAGCAACACCCATTTACTTTTGTAAAAAGATAATCTGCCATTATGCACAACGCCAGTGCCTGTCCCATATATTTCAGTAGTTCTTTCATAGAAAAACGATAATGATCATAATTACGTTTCTGATAAAGCTGTTCTTTTTCTTTCCCTTTCATAGTTCAATCCCCGCTCTTTCCAGTTTTTCCACATGAAGGAGGGATGCTGTCTTTACAAGACCTTTCCCTTCCTGCCATTGATACAGCGGCCGGATACGGATTTCTCCATTTTCAAAGCCGCACACCTCAGTTACTTCCAGCAATTTCCTTGATTTATCCCTCATTCTTCCCAGATGTACCAGAATATCCACTCCGGAAGCAATCTGTCTTCTGATTGCTTCCAATGGAAGATCAACGCCCATCAGAACCATTGTTTCCAGTCTGGATAACATATCCCTGGCAGAATTGGCATGGGCAGTAGACAGCGACCCTTCATGCCCTGTATTCAATGCCTGAAGCATATCCATTGCCTCTCCGCCGCGGACTTCTCCCACTATGATTCTGTCTGGACGCATTCGTAATGCAGATTTGATCAGATCTCTGATCGTAACGGAAACTGCTCCTTCCATGTTTGCCATCTTTGCTTCCAGCCGGACCAGATTGTCAATTCCCCTGATGCGAAGTTCTGCATTATCTTCTATTGTGATCAGTCTTTCGTCCCTGGGGATATATTCCGACATTGCCGCAAGAAATGTAGTCTTTCCGCTTCCGGTTCCGCCTCCTATGACCATGGAATATCTGGCCTTCACAAGCTTCTCCAGAAATTCTGCACATTCCTGTGTGATACTTCCCAGTGCGATCAGCTTTTCCATTGTAATGGGGTGTTCAGGAAAACGCCTTATAGTGAGAATCGGACCATTTAATGCAACCGGATAAATTACAGCATTTACCCTGGAACCATTTCCAGTCTTGCATCCACGATCGGCATGGATTCATTGATCACACGATTACATTTTCCAACAATCTGCTGGATCACATCCTCCAGTTTCTCAGCAGAAGTAAACTTTTATGCCATTTCATAAGCTTGCCAGCCCGTTCTACAAAAATGGTATCCGGCCCGTTTACCATGTATCTCAGTCACTGTCTCATCATCCACCAGTTCCTGAAGCACATCCAGTTTGCGGACAGAATAAAACAGTTCCTGACGAAGCTGTACCTTTTCTTTCAGCGCAAGACGGACATCTTTTATCTGGTTCAGAATCAGCTCATCAATTACATCAAGGATTTCTTTATCCGATAATTCTCTGGACAGATCCAGTTCTTCCATCAGCATCTGCCGCAGCTTTCTAAATACATCTTTGTTCATCCTTTTTCCCTTTACAGCATCTTTCCGGAACTTTTTTAATTTCTTTTTTCTGGCTTTCTTTCCTCAGAAGGTTCCGCACATAATCTCCCAGTTCACTCCACATCAGCTGTTCAACATACGCAGGTGACAGACAGGTTGCCATATGAAACGGTGGATTTATCTTTTCCGTCTTTTCCAGAATCTGAGGATAATCCCAGATTCGGACCAGATTCTCAAACTGCGCAATCTTACACTGTGAAACAGCATCAGACAATACAGGCATATAAATCTTCTTACACATATCCAGCAGCTGGAAATTTTCATCAATCCCACATCCAATATCCAGCACAATCACTTCATAAGAACTGTCAATTATAAGCATCTGAAAAAGCCGTTCCCAGTCCTGCCAGGCTGTTGTACGGATATCTGCCGGCATCTGCACAGGTGGAACATAATCCAGATTATTGATTGTCTGTATCATACTGTTCATCTTATAGAGAAGATTCTGATTATCCTGTCTCACATAATAAAGAAGATCACTCAGATTGTGGGCAAAACCTTTTCCCATCAATTCTTCAAATCCGGAATATTCTTCCATATTCAGATAAAGAACGGCTCGTTCTTTGGCAAGTATCTGTCCAAGTGTCAATGCAAAAGAGGTTTTCAGACAACGTCCCAGAGGTGAAAATATTCCAATAATTTCTGTTGTCTTTTTTAATACAGCAATCTGATCTGCCACTGTCTTTTTTTCGGCGCCATAATATGCCATCACTTCCCGGAGAACATCAGAAGAAGACTGATATTTATACACACTTGGATACTGGTCAAGTTCCGGAGGGTGTACCCCTTCCGACAAAATGATGATCTTCCCGATATCCAGATCCCGGACTTCCCGGCACATAGCCCGCCCGGAGATCAACAGCAACTCTATACGTGTTTGGTTCCCATAGGCAATCAGGTTCTCTACAGATGTAAATGCCTGTATCTCAAAGGGAATATTCTTCTTCCGGTTCATATAGTCCATAAAGTTCAGCGCATAATCCACTTCCAGATCGCATACTGCAAAAATATTTCTTTTCAATAGATACCTCCTGCATATAACAACACACTTATAAAAACAGGAATCGTAAAATGGAAATTTTCAGGAGCAGCAATACTTTTTCTCCGATAGGAACTAATCTTTCCCGTACCGACTGTACATTTCACATATTCAATAAAATAAAGGATACGTTCACAGAAATTGTGGTTAAAGATCAGAAGTGCGGCCGAAATGCCTGCACCTGTCAGAAAAGAAATAAAGATGCATTTTATGATAGATTCACAGCCCATTATCCCTCCCAGTGCGCAGAATAGTTTAATATCTCCGGCACCTATCATCCCAAAAGCAAAGAGGATCATAAGAAATAACGGCATTACGCTTCCCATTATAAAAATCCAATTCCCGTAATATTCTTTTGCCATATACAGACAAACAGTCCCACAGACATGGAAAAAATAATCCATCCGTTATCAACTTTTGCTGTACGGATATCCATGATCATGGCAGTCCCGGCAACCGCTACAGGAAAAAGGTGAAAAAATGCATATTGCATCACCCCCAGTCTTATATTTTTCGCAACTGTTTCGATACTGTTCATACAATAGGAAACAGTCTGTCTCCTCTTTGGTATTTTAAAAAAATAAAAGTGGAATTAACCGCCGAACTGACGGGATTGAATCACCAGAAGAACTCTGGTGAATATTATTATAGGACCGGACAATCCATTTGTCCAGTCCTATTTTTGTCGAATTTCTAAAATATTTATAAACTTGTTACCTGTCCACACGCTGCTATCCCGAAATATACTATGCGAAGTGTATTACTGAGAACAAATTGAACAGTAACATAAACCCGGCTATAATGCACTTCACAGAAAGAATATCATGCACCTGTCAATTAGAGTTCTATTTCCTGTCTGCATCCTTCCGGTACAATGATAATACCATTTTCTGTATCTTTCACTATGCTTCCACCAGTAACATTGGCTATTTCATGAATATTTCTCAGCAGATAGGTCATACCTCCATTTTCTGCTGAAGCTTCCAGAGTGAGTTTATTTCCCTGTCTTACAGCTTTTACTGTAAAAGCTGTCTCTCCTTTACGCGTCACTACCTCACAGGATGCAGTTTCATTTACTTCATAAACCTGAATCTGTACATCTTTCTCCAGTTCATAATCAACGGTAGTATCTACAGCACCAATCGGAAGCAGAGTATTCTCTCTTACAAATACAGGCAGTGAAGAAAAATCATAATCTTCTTCATACCATCTTCCGCCTTCTTTGACTTCTCCGCTTAAAAGATGAGTCCATTTTCCTGCCGGCAGATAATATTCTGCATGACCTTCTTTGTTGAAGATTGGTGCAACCAGAATACTGTCGCCTAACATATACTGCATATCCAGATATTTGGTTGCAGGATCATCGTTAAATTCCATGATCATTGCACGCATGGACGGAATACCTGTCTTGTGTGATTTTACGGCCATAGAATACAGATATGGGAGTAATCTTAATTTCAGCTTTGTAAACTTACGGCATACATCTACAGCTTCTTCATCAAACAGCCACGGTACACGATAACTCTTGGAACCATGGAGACGGCTGTGTGTGGAAAGAAGACCAAACTGCAGCCAGCGTTTGTATACATCCGGTGCTGCTGTCATTTCAAATCCGCCCATATCATGACTCCAGAAAGAGAATCCTGATAAAGTAAAGGACAGACCACCTCTTAAGCTCTCAGCCATGGAAGCATAGGTTGCAGAACAGTCACCACCCCAGTGAACCGGGAACTGCTGTCCGCCTGCTGTAGCACTTCTCGCAAAAAGGATTGCTTCACCTTCACCCTTTACTTCCTTCAGCAGATCAAATACTGCCTTGTTGTAAAGGTATGTATAATAGTTATGCATAGAAACCGGATCTGAACCGTCATAATATTTCACATCGACCGGAATTCTCTCGCCAAAGTCTGTCTTGAAACAGTCAACACCCATATCAAGCAAAGTTTTCAGCTTATTCTGATACCACTTCACTGCATCCGGATTTGTAAAGTCAACCAGGCCCATGCCAGGCTGCCAGTTGTCGATTTGCTTGATTCCTCTTCCGTCTGCACGCTGTACCAGGTATCCGTTCTTCAGACCCTCTTTAAAGAAGTTAGTTCCCTGTGCAATATATGGATTGATCCATACACAGATCTTAAGTCCTTTATCCTTATAACGTTTCAGCATTCCCGGTACATCCGGGAAGATTCTGGAATCCCATTCAAAATCACACCAGTGGAACTCTTTCATCCAGAAGCAGTCAAAATGGAATACACTCAATGGAATATCTCTGTCTGCCATTCCCTGGATAAAGGAATTGGTCGTCTCTTCATCATAGTTTGTTGTAAAGGATGTGGAAAGCCATAATCCAAAGGACCATGCAGGCGGCAATGCCGGTTTTCCTGTAAGATCTGTGTAGTTCTCGATTACACCCTTAATGTCATCTCCGTAAATAATATGATATCTGATTTCTTCACCTTTCACAGAGAATCCCACATTCTCAACCTTTTCACTTGCAACTTCAAAGGAAACATGATCACTGTGGTCTACGAATACGCCATAATGTTTGCTTGTTACATAGAACGGAATATTTTTATAAGAAATCTGAGAAGCTGTACCGCCGTCTTCATTCCAGATATCAACAACCTGACCGTTCTTTACAAACGCTGTAAATCTCTCACCCAGACCATATACACATTCTCCAGGTGCAAGAGAAAGCTCTGTCACCATATATGGCTGATACTGTGCTGCCATATAGTTTGGTTCCGGGAATTTTGTCAGAGTAGCCCTGTCATACTGCATATAGCCAAGATTGCGGAATCCGATGTTTGTGAGAACTTTTCCATCTGCTTCATATGTGATCTTAAAGTCTTTCAAGTCCACTCTTACTGTCATTCTTCCGGCTTTCATCACAGCTTCATCTTCTGTAATCTCAACCTCTGTTTCCTGCGGATCCTCATTCAGCTCATACCTTGGCTCACCTTTTACATAACCTTCATAATGATAACTTCTTACACTTATGATATCTTTACGTACAGAAATAAATTCTGTAGTGATAGTTCCGACATCCAGAGCACCGCCTCTGTCTGTGATCTGGCGGAATGGAGAAACAATTCTACATTCCTCCCGGAATCTTCGCCTCCGCTGTAAAAGCCTGCATCGCATAGGATGCGTTTGCGCGTTCATTTTTCTCCCAGTAACCTTCTGTGAACTTCATTCCTGATTCTCCTTGCTTTTAATCTTATGATTTGCTTATTTTCCAAAATTGAAACTCTTTCAGTACCTCGCGGGATAACGGACTGCTGAATAATTATCTGATACCAGTATACATCATGATTCTTTTTCTTACCAGCAATATAACCTAATTTTATCTGTGCAAAAAACAAAATCTGTATATTGCATAAAAACAAAAGATTGTGGTAATATTCTTCAAAATATACACGTTCTACAAGTATATCTATTTTGGCACCAGGAGGTAAGAAAATATGTGCACAGCAGCAACTTATAAAACAAAAGATTTCTATTTCGGCAGAACCCTTGATTATGAATTTTCCTACGGTGATGAAATCACCATCACACCACGAAACTACCCATTCCATTTCCGTCATTCTGATAAAGCCCCTGACTCTCACTATGCCATCATCGGAATGGCTCATGTGGCCGGAGACTATCCACTCTACTATGATGCCATTAATGAAAAAGGTCTCGGCATGGCAGGTCTGAATTTCGTAGGAAATGCAGTCTATGCAGAACCAGTATCGGACAAAGAAAACGTAGCCCAGTTCGAATTCATCCCATGGATTCTCAGCCAGTGTGCCACCTTAAAAGAAGCCCGCCAGAGACTCTCAACTATGAATCTCACCAACACACAGTTCAGTGAGAACTTCCCATGTGCTCAGCTCCACTGGATCCTCGCAGATGCTTCCGGCTGCCTCGTTATCGAATCCATGCAGGACGGCCTCCATATCTACGAAAATCCTGTAGGGGTACTAACCAATAACCCACCCTTCCCACAGCAGATGTTCCAGCTTAACAACTACCAGTCTCTCTCCCCTCGCCAACCAGAAAACACCTTCGCTCCAGGATTAGAACTCCAATCCTACAGCCGCGGTATGGGCGCCCTCGGCCTCCCGGGAGACCTTCCTCCGCCTCCCGCTTGCCAAAGTTGCCTTCACAAAATGAACTCCAGATCCGGCGACTCCGAACTCGAAAGCGTCAGCCAGTTCTTCCACATCCTCGGCTCCGTAGATCAACAGCGTGGCTGCTGCGAAGTAGCAAAAGGCAAATATGAGATCACTCTCTACACTTCCTGCTGCAACACAACAAAGGGAATTTATTATTATACCACCTATGAAAATCATCAGATCAATGCTGTCGATATGCATCGTGAAAATCTGGATACAACAGTCCTAATCCGATATCCTGTACTCGCAAAACAGAATATCTGTTTCCAGAATTAATGTGAAGCACTCTATACCTGTGGCAATTTCGACAAATATTCTTTAATTATAGCCATTGCCATTTTTCAGTTCTGTACGGTATAATAAAGACAAATTATTGGTTTCAAAAAGAGGTAATAACAATGGTACATTTTTTGATATTACAAAGTTCAACTTATATAAAGAAGATAACCGGCGCGAAGTAAAAAAAGCAAATGGCGGCCTTCCTTCTTCTTTATGGGAGACTTACTCTGCTTTTGCAAATTGTTATGGCGGCGTAATTATTCTGGGAGTTGCCGAAAACAAAGATGGAACCTGGAGAACTACAGGTTTAAAAAGTACAGACAGGGACAAGCTGTTAAAACATTTCTGGGATACAATCAATAATCGAAAAAAGGTCAACGTAAATCTTCTATCTGATCAGGATGTAGAGATATATGAGAAGGATGAAGATACTATCATCGTGATTTATGTTCCTATGGCAAACAGAGAACAAAAACCTGTGTATATTAATGATGATATATTTGGCGGAACATTTCGAAGAAATCACGAAGGAGACTATCATTGTACCAAACTTCAGGTGAAAGCCATGCTCCGCGACCAGACAGACAACACTATGGATATGGATGTACTGGATGATGTTCCAATAAGCGACCTAAATTATGAAACCATTCAGGGATATCGCAACAGACATCGAGCCCTTAAACCTGCACATCCATTTGGCCGTTTAAATGATTCTGAATATTTACGCAGCATAGGAGCTGCTGCCATTTCCAATATTGATAAATGCCTTCATCCAACAGCTGCAGGAATGCTAATGTTTGGAGATGAATATAACATTGTACGACATTTCCCTGAATATTTTTTAGATTATCGTGAAATTCTGGATCCAACTATACGCTGGACCGATCGCTTACAGTCAAGTTCCGGTGAATGGTCCGGTAATATATGTGATTTTTACTTCCGAGTATATAATAACTTGTTAAAGATATCAAGGTACCTTTTAAAACAATCGATGGAAACCGTATTGATGATACTCCCGTACATGAAGCATTGAGGGAAGCCCTCGCAAACTGTTTGATAAATGCAGACTTTTATGGTGTTCGAGGCATTGTAGTCCGAAAAGAAGCTGACAGAATAGTATTTGAAAATCCAGGATATTCCAGAACAGGAAAACAACAAATGAAAAAAGGGGGAATTTCTGATCCTCGCAACAAAGTACTCATGAAAATGTTTAATCTGATCAATATCGGCGAGCGTGCCGGCAGCGGAGTACCCAACATTTTTTAACACATGGGAGGATCAAGGCTGGGTTGAACCAGTTATAGAAGAACAATTTGATCCAGATAGAACTCTTCTGATTCTTAGCTTCGATAAAACAAGCGATAAAACAAGCGATAAAACAAGCGATAAAACAAGCG
>ENA-OQBG01000120-OQBG01000120.1-human-gut-metagenome-genome-assembly--contig:-NODE-120-length-19256-cov-9.067123_pt1 | contig 19256 bp, 13 predicted proteins | sample MGYA00242746_ERZ504551 | MGnify/ENA primary metagenome ERZ504551 (study PRJEB26092, sample SAMD00036289) | human gut metagenome | host: Homo sapiens | study: EMG produced TPA metagenomics assembly of... | reverse complement strand
CTCGCATTGCCCTTGAGCCGCGTCAAGGAGGCCATGCGCCGCCTTGACCAATACGTATTCAACGCGTAAACGGCATGCATCCGCGATTGCGGTGTCCTGGAAAAGACGAATGCCGTCAACGAGGTTGGTGCCCGTTGGCGGCATTCGTCATACGTGGCCGAACCGGGCGAAACCCAAGTTGCCAAGTTGCCGTGCGCTATGAGGTGGATGCCGCCAGCGGACGTGTACATCTGGCCGCCCGATATGCCGGTGCCACCGATGCGCCGACGCTGCCGGCATTCGGATTGGAATGGACACTTCCCAAGCAGTACGAGAACCTGCGCTTCTACGGCCTTGGCCCCGAGGAGACCTATCGCGACCGTCTGCACGGTGGCAAGCTCGGCATTTTCGAGCGCACCGCGGCCGAAGACAATGCACCGTATCTGGTGCCGCAGGAGACCGGCAACCATGAAGACGTGCGTTGGGCCGAAGTGCTTGACGCCCAAGGACACGGCATGCGTATCAGCCAGGCCGGCAGCGAACATTTCGCGGCGAGCCTGTTGCCGTACAGCTCGCTCATGCTGGAAGAGGCGACCCACCAGAACGAGTTGCCGCCGGTCCGTCACACGTTCCTGCGCCTGTTGGCCGCGCAAATGGGCGTGGGCGGAGACGATTCATGGGGCGCGCCCGTCCATGAGCAGTACCAGCTGCCCGCCGATCGCGCCTACACGCTCGACGTGAATCTGGAACTGTTCTAACAGCGATAAAGAAGCTCCCTCTGACGAGGGAGCTTCTTTATCGCACAGAGGGAGCTTCTTTATCGTGCTGGTACGAAACTGTCACGCACCACTAGGGTGGTGGAGATGAAGGTATGGTGGTGCAGCGTGCGCCGACTGGAGATGGCCTCGGCAAGCATCGTAATCGCAGTATCGGCCAGCTCATTCTGGTCGATATCGTAACTGGTCAATGTCGGCGAAGTGTACTGGGCGATGGCCTGGTTATTGATACTGATCACACTGGTATCGCGAGGCACCAGCACTCCCGCAGCGGTAAACGCCTGCAGTACGCCGACTGCAATCGAGTCCGCAGCCACGATGAACGCATCCGGCATGTCATCTCGATGATCGTTAACCGCTTCCTCCCCTAGAGTGCGCCCGGTGTCCACAGTGAACGCGCCTTGCGCGTAAATCAGGCCTTCCGCATCCAGCCCCAAACGCTCGGTCCAATTGCGGAATGCGGTTAATCGGCCGTCTTCCGGATATTCGTGCAAACCCATCGTGAAGCCAGTACCGCCGATATAGCCGATGCGTCGTTTGCCCGAGGACACCAACATATCCAATGCGTCCAAAATGGTTTGGCTTAAATCCGGTTGTACCGAATCGAACAGGCTGGGCGCAGGATTGATGTCGATGAATACGCCATAGGGCAATACCCGATGGAGCTTCAACAGTCTATCCGAAGAGAGTACGGACGGTCCGATGGAGATGAAGCCGTCGAAATCACCGGCGTCGGCAATCAGATCGTCGATATGGGAAAACGACGTGAGTTCCATGTGCTGGGCTCTGGCATTGTCGCCGAGCACGGACCGTAGTTCATCGAAATAGGCGTCCGCCAGTTCTTCCTCGCGGGTGGCGTTGTCGAGTACGGCCACACGGCGTGGCAATGCGATACGGCGTGATCCGGTAGCGTAGCCAAGCTGCTCGCTGACCTCGATGATGCGACGTCGCGTCTCCTCTTTGACAGACAATGTCGGGTCCCCATTGAGCAGCCGGGATACCGTGGCCTGCGAGAAGCCTGATTTCTGCGCGATTTCCTTCATCGTGACCATAGTTGAGCCTCCCCCGCCCCAATACGCAATACTACGTAGTATTTCAGTAAATATCTTTACTACATAGTGTAACTCACGTCATGCGGGTATGACGACGCATGGTTGCAGCATCGTCGACCCGCAGCGCTGTGTGCGCCTCCTCAGTCATTGACCCGCATAGCTCATCAGACACGAGAGCAGCACAGAGGAGACGTTCCGGGATGGCATTGTTCCGACGCTGAATGTTCCCGGGGAGCTCATTATCAGAGACTCGGCCGCTCCTGCGCAATGCTGACGATTGTTCACTGTTGACGATTGTTCACTGTTAGCCGCTCTTCTCCGCTCAGTCCAGCCGGTATCACATCCGTATCGCGCCCACTAGCGATATGTTCCTTATATCAGTAAGGGCTTTCTCCTATACAAGGAGAACCCTTACGATGATCAGCGCATACCGATTATGAACTCGTTACTCCAGTTCCACCGCGCCGGTGTACAGCTGGTAGTACTCGCCCTTTTGCGCGATCAGCTCGTCATGCGAACCACGCTCGATGATGTTGCCGTGGTCGAGCACCATGATCACATCGGAATTGCGCACGGTGGACAGGCGGTGGGCGATGACGAAGACCGTACGGCCCTTCATCAGGTTATCCATGCCGGCCTGCACAACCTCTTCAGTACGCGTATCAATCGAGGACGTGGCCTCGTCAAGGATCAGCGCGGGCGGATCGGCCACCGCCGCGCGAGCGATGGAGATCAGCTGGCGCTGGCCCTGGGACAGGCCGGAACCGTCGCCTTCGAGCACCGTGTTGTATCCCCCGGGCAGCATGCGGATGAAGCTGTCCGCATTGACCAGACGCGCGGCCTCGATGCATTCCTCATCGGTGGCGTTCAGGCGGCCGTAACGGATGTTGTCCATCACGGTACCGGTGAACAGGTTCACGTCCTGCAGCACGATGCCCAAAGACCTGCGCAGGTCAGGCTTCTTGATGCCGGCCACGGAGATGCCATCATACAGAATCTGGCCTTCCTGAATGTCGTAGAACCGGTTGATGAGGTTGGTCACGGTGGTCTTGCCGGCACCGGTGGCGCCGACGAGCGCGATCTTCTGGCCGGGCTTGGCGAACCAGGTGATGCCGTGCAGCACCGGCTTGTCCGGGTTGTAGCCGAAGGTCACGTTGGTGAAGCGCACGTCGCCGCGCAGCAGGGTCAGTCGGCCGTCGGGCGAGGTGATCGCCTGCTCCTTGGCCTTCATCGCCACCTCGCGGGCCGAGCCCTTGAGCTTTTCTGCGGCCTTCAGAGACCTCGTACCGTCGTCGCCGACCTCGCGCTTCCATGCCCAGTGGCCGGTCTCGTGGTCGACTTCGGTCATGGTGCGGCCATCCTCGCCAAGTTCCACGTTCACGAGCGTCACGGTGCCCTTGTCTTCCTCGATGGGCTCATCCATCAGCTTGAAGATACGGGAGGCACCGGCGAGCGCCATCATCACCATGGTCAGCTGCTGAGAGACCTGACCGATCGGGTTGATGAACGAGCGGGACAGGGTCAGCAGGGAGACGAGCGTGCCGAGGGTGAGCGGCTTGACGCCGGTCAGACCGATGTCGTTGACGCCGGCCAGCGAGACGGCGGCGCCGACGATGGCAAGCAGGATGTAGAGCAGGTAGCCCATGTTGCCGACGACCGGCATGGTGACGTTGCCCCAGGTGTTCGCTTCGGCGGACGCCTCGAAGAGTTCCTCGTTCTTCTCGTCGAAGGTCTTCTGGGTGGCGTCTTCATGGTTGAAGACCTTGATGACCTTCTGGCCGTTGACGGATTCCTCCACGAAGGCGTTCACGTCGCCGATCCACTGCTGCTGCTTGACAAAGTAGCGGCCGGAGCGGCTCACGATCTTGCGCACGATGAAGTAGAGCAGAACGGTGAACACGATTACGAACGCGGTGAATGGAATGGACAGCCACAGCATGGACAGCAGCGCCGCGACCGCGGAGATAATCGAGGAGAACATCTGCGGGAACGACTGCGAGATGGCCTGGCGCAGCGTATCGGTGTCGTTGGTGTAGTGGCTCATGATGTCGCCGTGCTCGTGGCTGTCGAAGTAGCGGATCGGCAGCTTCTGCTGGTGGGCGAACATGTCGTCACGAATCTTCTTGAGCGTGCCCTGCTCGACGGTGACGATCAGCCACTGCCACAGCCAGGACGCCACGATGCCGGCCACATACAGGCCCGCCATCAGGCTGATGGCCCGCAGCAGCGGGGCCCAGTCGGAGTTCGACTCCCCCACCATCGGCAGGATGTACGTGTCGATGAGCGACTGGAGGAACAGCGCGGAACCGGCCTGCGCGGCGGCACCGACCAAGATGCACACCACGATGGCGATGACACGCCACTTGTACTGGAAGATGTAGCTGAAGATGCGCTTGATGGTGCCAGGCTCGGCTTTGCCCATGGCGGGCTTGCGGTTCTTGAAACTCTGGTCGTTGCTCATCGTGCTTCTCCTTCCTTGGTATCGGCTGCATTGGCATCAGCTGCGCTGGTATCGGCCGTGGGCATGGTCACTGTCACCGTCACGGTTTCGGACGGCTCAGCGGTAGATGACTCAGCAGCCTGTTCGGCAGCGGCCAGTTCTTCGGGCTGGGCCTGGTTCTTGGTCTGGGATTCGTAGATGGAACGGTATTCATCGCAGGTGGCGAGCAGTTCGTCGTGTGTGCCGGACGCCATGATGCGGCCGGAATCCATCACCAGAATCATGTCGGATTCCTGCACGGAGGCCACGCGCTGGGCGATGATGATCTTCGTGGTGTCCGGAATCTCGTTGTGGAACGCGGAACGGATCAGCTTGTCCGTCTTGGTATCGACGGCGCTGGTCGAATCGTCGAGAATCAGAATCTTCGGCTTCTTCAGCAGCGCACGGGCGATGCACAGGCGCTGGCGCTGTCCGCCGGACACATTGGTACCGCCCTGCTCGATGTACGTGTCGTACTTATCGGGGAATTCCTGAACGAATCCATCGGCCTGCGCGAGCTGCGCAGCATGGCGAATCTCTTCATCGGTGGCGTTCGGGTTGCCCCACCTGAGGTTTTCGACAATAGTGCCGGAGAACAGCACGTTCTTCTGCAACACCATGGCCACCTGATCGCGCAGCGCCTCGAGATCGTAGTCGCGTACATCCACGCCGCCGACCTTCAGCGAACCGGAGCTCACGTCGTACAGTCGCGGCACGAGCTGTACCAGAGACGACTTTGCCGAACCAGTACCGCCGACGATGCCGACGGTCATGCCGGAGCGGATCTTCAGGTTGATGTCGTCAAGCACGGGCTTTTCGGAACTGTCGGAGTAGCGGAAGGTGACATGGTCGAATTCGATGGAGCCGTCGGCCATGTCAGTCACCGGCTGTGCCGGGTTCTGCACCGTGCTTTCCTCCTGCAGCACCTGGCAGATACGCTCGGCAGAAGCCTGAGAAATAATCACCATGACGAAGATCATGGACAGCATCATCATGGCCATAAGGATCTGCATGGCGTAGGTGACCAGTGCGGTCAGGTCGCCGGTGGTCAGGCCCACGGCGGGGTTGTTGCCGGAGGCGACGATCTGCTGCGCGCCCATCCATGCGATGAGGATCATCGAACCGTAGATGCAGATCATCATCAGCGGGCTGTTGAAGCTCATGATGCGTTCGGCCTTGGTGAAGTCCTTGAAGATGCGCTGGGAGATGCGGCCGAACTTGGAGACCTCGAAGGATTCGCGGTTATAGGACTTGACCACGCGGATGCCCTGCAGGTTCTCGTCGACCACGTTGTTCAACGCATCGTAGGTGTGAAACACGCGCTCGAACACCGGATGCACGAGCACGGCCAGACCGCACAGGCCGATGGCCAGAATCGGGATGCAGGCCAGGAACACCATGGAAATCGACGGGGAGATACGGAACGAGAACAGCCAGGATACGACCACCATAATCGGGGCACGCACGCCCAGACGAATGATCATCATGTAGGCGTTCTGCAGGTTCGTCACGTCGGTGGTCAGTCGGGTCACGATCGAACCGGTGGAGAACCGGTCAATATTGGTGAAGCTGAAGCCCTGCACCTTCTCGAACTGGTCCTTGCGCAGGTTCTTGGCGAAGCCCGCGCCGGCCACGGCCGCGTACTTTCCGGACAGGAAGCCGGCACCCAGCGAAACCATCGAGCACACCAGCAGAATCACGCCGAACTTGACGGTGGCCGGCATGCTGCCACCGGTGATACCCTCATCGATCAGCGAAGCCATGATGGTCGGGATCAGGATCTCCAGGATGCCTTCGACCGTCACGAACACCGGAGCCAGGATGCTGGCTTTCTTGTATTCACGAATCGACTGGCCCAACGTGCGCAGTACATGTTTGGGCTTGTCCGGTTCGACGGCTTTGCGCGCCTGCGCGATTGCCTCTGCGGTATCGCTCATTCGTTCTCCTCCTTCGTGTTAGCAACCTCTGCTCCGTCTTGATCGGGAGCCATCACCACAGGTGACTGAGGGAGTGTTTGATGTTCAAATTCGCGTTGTGCGCGCTCGATGTTCGCACGCATGCGTGCGACGTAGTCGCGCAGAGCGGCCTTCTCTCCATCGGAGAAGCCGCCGACCAGCAACCGTTCGACCCGATCGCCGTTCGCCTTGAGATCGGCGACGATCGCGTCCGCCTTGTCGGTCAGGACGATGCGCTTGCAGCGCGCGTCATGCTCCACCGATTCACGGGCGATCAGGCCCTTCTTCTCCATCAGGGCCAGCACACGCGAGGCGGTGGACCGGGTGATGCAGAATTTCTGTTCGATGGTGTGCTGGTATATCTCACGGCCGCGGTTACGCGCCAAGAACATGATGATATGCGCGTTGCCGCCGGTGGTTTCCCTGGCGGTTTGCGGCATGCTCTCGCCCAAATAGCGGTCGACGGCTTTGGTTACCGCGCGCATTTCGATGCTGAGAATATGCTGATCCATTGTCCTCCGTACCATGCGGGGGCCGTGTGCGTTTGTACCTTCACCCCACATTGTTGTATACGCAACAATTCATGATAAAGAGACCTATATACAACAGTTGCACATACAACAATCGGCGTGTTGTAGTATCTCCAAACAACTGTTGAGCCTAAACAAAGCTGGCTCCCCTCAGGAGAGGGAAGCCAGCTGTATTACGCCGTGCGATTGCCTCGCTTCAGCCCTTACTTCGCGAGCTTGGCGTACTCGTCAACCATGAACTGGGCGATCTTCTTGCCGCCTTCGCCCAGCAGGGTGGGCAGCGAGTTGATCGGCATGGGGTTGAGGAACATGCGCATCATGGCGTTGTCGGGCAGCTTCGTCAGCTCGCCGGCCTCGCCGGCGGCGGCCACGGCGGCCACGATCTTGGCGCCGAACGGATCGGCCTCCCACTCGCCGTAGGTGGACCATTCGGTGAGCGGCTAGGTCTTGCCGTCGCCATCGAGGGCCACGGCAACGGTGTCGGCAATGTCGCGGGAGCTCACGCCCACTTCGATGGCATATTCGCCGGCCTCCACGTGCCAGTCGTTGTATTTTTCGGACCAGTAGGCGAACGCGCGCTCGTCGAGGTCGATGGTCACGGTCTTGGATTCGCCGGCCTTGAGGAACACCTTGGTGAAGCCCTTGAGCTCGTGCTTCGGGCGGGCCACGTCGGCCTTGCCCGGAGCCACGTACACCTGCACGGTTTCGGCGGCATCCACATCGGAGGTGTTGGTCACGGTGGCGGTCACGGTGGCGGTGTTCGCGCCGGTCTTGGCGGCGGCGACGTCATCGATCTCGAATGTGGCGTAGCTCAGGCCGTAGCCGAACGGGTAGTCCACAACCTTGCCGTAGGTGTCGTAGTAGCGATAGCCGACGAACACGCCCTCGCCGTAGTCGACGTGGCCTTCCTCGCCCGGCCAGTTCAGCGTGCTCGGGTCATCGCTGATGTCCAGCGGAATCGACTGGGCGAGCTTGCCGGACGGGCTGACCTGGCCGAAGATCACATCGGCGAGCGCAGGGCCGCCGGCCTGGCCGAGCAGACAGGATTCGAGAATGCCCTTGGCGTTCTTGGCCCACGGGGCCACGGAGACGACGGAGCCGTTGGACAGCACGACCACGACGTTCTGGTTCGCGGCGGCGACCTGTTCGAGCAGGGCGATCTGCTTGGCGGGCATGTCGAGGGTTTCGCGATCGAAGCCCTCGATTCAAAGCATCCGGCGCACGACTATTTCGCGGACCGCGAGCGCCGCAGCGTGACGAACGCGCTCAACATCAACTGGTCAGTACCCGACGGCGCGAACGTGGAGCACGTGCTTCAGGCGGGCCTGTCGATGATGGACGGCATTCAGCTGCGCTGGCTGCGCTCTCCCGGTCGCGATCTCAACGCCATGTGGGTCGACTGCGAGGATGTGCTGTTCCCCTCCCCCTTATGGGACGGATACCGCTGACCCTTCCGTAAATCGCGCGTCTCGCACATCACCTCCGCCACCGCGTCATCAATCACCGTCATCCCGAACCATCACCCCATCCATCCCGCATGCCAGACATGCCGCAGATCCCAAGGGTCGAGGCGCGTGTCGTCCATCACGGCGGCGTCCCCGTCACCCATACCGGCGCGGGAGGCGCGAGACGGTCAAACTCGCCGCGACCGCCGCGCAGTCGATAGCTCCAGTAGACCTGACCGGCGGAGCGTTCCACGCGTCGAGCTGCATGGGCGGCGACGCGGAGGTAGACGGCGCGGCGGCGCGCGGCGGGCGACGGGACGCCGTCCCGGCGTCGCCCGCGCGCGAACCGACGTCACCGGATGCGCGTCTCCAACATCCGCACCGCCGTCACCGAACGCACCATATCCGTCGAACGCACCACCAGACGCATCAACGGACGCGACCTCACCTTGCGCCCCGCACTCCCCCATGCGCGCCGCAAGCCCGTTCGCCACGCACCACTCCCCCACCATGACCGGCGTAAAGCGCGCGGCACGGCGGATGCGGCGCGCGCCCCACGCCGCGAACAGCCGGTACCAGCGCATAAGCCATGCGTCCGGCAGTATGCGGAACAGCACCTCGGGCCGTTCCGACATGACGAGATACGCGTGCGTGTCGATGATGACGCCGCGCATGCCCTCACGTACGAACCAGCCGCGCCAGCGGTTCAGGCGGAATCCGTCATGGAACACGATGACCGGCCCGTCGCCCAGCACCGGGCGCAGCCATCGGTATGCCGCCCGATAGAACCGTTTGAGGAAGCGCATCGGAACGTGGCCGCTCCCCCGCGCTCCCCCGGATCCTTCGCCCGGGAGCTCGACGGCGACATGAGATAAGTGAGACGGTCGACCGGCTCGTTGAGCACTTCGATGCCGTACAACGCAGGGCGGTCGCGGTAACGTCGCGCGAGACGCTCGAGCACGTCCAGTGCGAACGCAACCTGCCGCGGCGTCGTATGCCAGCGGACCACGCCGGTCAGGCCGCCATTGTCGAACCCGTTCTGCGACCCGGGCACGGTGTGCAGGTCGATGAGCACCTTAAGCCCGGCCCTCTCCGCCCAGTCGAACGCACGGTCGAGGTATTCGACGCATCCGGGATGCCCGGGCACGTCACCGAAGATGAAAAACGGCACGGGGATGCGCACAAGGTTCAGCCCGTGCGCGGAGATGGCGCGGAAGTCGTCCTCGGTGATGTACGTGTCGCGGTGACGGCGCAGCAGGCGCTCCAGTTCGGCCGGGTCCGTGGACCGGTGCAGCCAGATCTCGTCCTCCTCGCCGCTCGCACGGAACAGGCCGGGCGTCATCCACCGTTCCAATACCAGCCAGCCGCCGAGGTTCACTCCGTTGATTCGCCCATCGTCTTCCGGCATGGCCCTCTCATCAGTATTCCGCATCATTGCTCCGTTCCGCACAAACGACACCGCCCGCTCCAGCATACGACCGGAGCGGGCGGAAACATATGAGGCCCACACGAAACCGATTCACACGGGACCGGCTCACGCGAGAGCATCTCACGCAGAGCAGATTCACGCGACGGTGAAGGTGGTGCGCTTGAGGTCGTCGCGGCGCGACGAGTGGCCGATGAGCAGCTCGAACTCGCCGGGTTCGACGATGCGGTTCGCATCGGCGTCGGCGATGGTGCAGTCGCAGACCGGAATGTCGAACACGACGGTCGCGGTCTCGCCCGGTTCGAGCGTGACGCGGCGGAACGCCTTGAGTTCGCGGTCGGCCCAGCTGTATGAGGTGACGACGTCGCCCACGTACGCCTGCACGACCTCGGTGCCCGCGCGGCGCCCCGTGTTGGTGAGGGCGATCTCGGCGTGCACGGTGTCGGTCTGCGCGAACGTGCCGTCCGCGTTCGAGGCCCCGCCGACGATCGTCGGCTCACCGTACGCGAACGTCGTGTAGCCTTCGCCCTCGCCGAACGCGAACGCCGGGTCCTGCGTAAGGTCGGCGTAGCGGTTGCCGTGCTGGCCGCGGATCTGGTTGTAGTAGACCGGCAGCTGGCCCGCGTGGCACGGGAAGGTGATCGGGAGCCTGCCGGACGGGTTCACCTCGCCGAGGATGATCTCGGCGATGGCCTGTCCGCCCTCCATGCCCGGGTTCGGCGCCCACAGGATGGATCCGGCGCCGGACTTCGGATCGTTGCAACGGCCGGCGAGCACGCCGGAATCGCCCACGATGGAACGCGGCAGCACCTGTGGCTTGGAGCTCACCAGCACGGTGACCATCGGCTTGCCGGTCTCGCGGGAGACGTCGGCGAGTGCGTCGAGCAGCGCGTTCTGGCCGCCGAGCAGTTCAAGCGTGGCGGTGGAACAGGTCTCGCCGACCAGCTGCACCACATCGCCCACGACGGCGACGATGAGGTCGGCCTCGCGCGCGGCGGCGACGGCCTCGTCGAGCAGGGCCCGGTCAACGGGCGCGCTCACTCCGATCTTCGGGCGCGGCTGGCCGTCCGGGTAGAACTCACCCTCCGGGTCGGGCACGAGGTCGATGACGTTGGCACCGCGGGCGTAGGTAACCTCGCATCCGTCGCCGGCGAGCGCACGGAAGCCGTCGAGCACGGTGGTGATCATGCCGCGCGGATGACCGTCGGGCATCCAGCCGACTTGGCCGGAGCTGCCGGCCCAGTCGCCGAGCTGGTTCTGGGCGTCGTCGGCGAGCGGGCCGACCACGGCGATGCGCTTGCGCGCGGGCGCGTCACCGGAGCCGGGGATCGCTTCGGCCGGCGCCGCGTCGAACGGCAGTCCGCCGTCGTTGCGCAGCAGGCAACGGCCTCGCGAGCGAGCTCGAGGTTCACGCGGCGGTGATCCTCGGAGCCGATGACGGCCTTGATGCGCTTCTCGTCCGGCAGACGCGGGTCCTCGAACAGGCCGAGGCGGAACTTGAGCGCAAGGATGCGCGCGACAGCCTCGTCGATGAGCGACTCGTCGAGCAGACCGGTGTGCACGGCCTCGATGGCGCCGTCGTAGAACCCCGGCGTGGTCATGACCAGATCGTTGCCGGCCTTGACCGCGTCGGCGGCGGCGTGCACGTAGTCGGGCTTGACCTTCTGCTCCCATACGGAACGGCCCACGTTGTCCCAGTCGGTGATGAGGGTGCCGTTGTACTTCCATGCGCCGCGCAGCTTGTCGGTGAGCAGCCACTTGTTGAACGTGACCGGTACGCCTTCGATGGACTCGTAGCCGAGCATGAACGTGCCGCAGCCCTCCTTGGCGATGCGTTCGAACGGCGGCAGGAACCAGGATTCAAGCTTGCGGTGGCTCAGGTCCGCTTCGGAGGCGTCACGGCCGCCCTGGGTCTCGGAGTATCCGGCGAAGTGCTTGGCGCAGGCGAGGATCGCGTCCTTCGGCAGCGTCTCGCCGGCCTGGGCACCGCCCTGATAGCCCTTGACCATGGCGGAGGCCATCTCACCGATGAGCATGGGGTCCTCGCCGAAGGTCTCGTCCACGCGACCCCAGCGGGTGTCGCGCGCGATGCACAGCACCGGGGAGAACGTCCAGTGCACGCCGGTCGAGGAGACTTCTTCGGCGGTGGCACGGCCGGCCGCTTCGACGGCCTTCGGGTCCCAGCTCAACGCCATGCCGAGCTGGGAGGGGAAGATCGTGGCGCCGGGCCAGAAGGAGTAGCCGTGGATGCAGTCGTCGCCGATGACGAGTGGGATGCCGAGACGGGTCTTGGTGTTCACGGTTTCGACGGCGCGCGGCAGGTCCTCGGGGCTGGTGTGCAGGATGGAGCCGACGTGCTTGTTCACGATGAGCTCGTCGAGGTCGCCACCGCGGGCGTCGAGCTGCATCATCTGGCCGACCTTCTCTTCGAGGGTCATGCGGGAGAGCAGGTCGGCGATGCGCTCGGAGGCGGGCAGGTCGGGGTTCTTGTAGGGCAGCGTTTCGACTGTGGTTTCCGGTGTGGTCGCGGTCATGGTTGTGTTCGCCTTTCTGGGTTCCGTGCGGTCACTCGATGACGAAGGTGTTGAAGGAGCGCGGGGCGAGCGTGGCCTTGAAGCCACGGGAGGCGTCGGCCGGGTCGGCGAACTCGAACGGGCGTTCGTCCTCCAGCGCGTTCTGGGTCACGACCACGATGGTGCCGTCCGGGTTGCGGAAGGCGATGGCCATGGAGTTGAAGTGGCTGGTGGTGCCGAGCACCTTCGCGCCGGGGCGCACGTACTTGGAGAAGTGGCGCATCACGTAGTATTCGGGGTTGTGGCGCACCTCGTGCGTGTCGGCGGTGATGGTGAACAGGGAGTTCTGGCGCGACCCCGGCCAGCCGACCACCGACCGGGGTTTCGTAATCCTAGACCAAACACACCCGGCACCTGGCAGGCCGCGGCCGGTACGACAAGGGCCAGAACGCCCGCCAGGACGCTCCGGCCCGAATCACGGTCGGCATGGAACCCGGTCAGCGCTGGAACACGTCGGGGTGCTTCGGATCTCCGGGAATATCGTCGAGCAGGCCCTCGAGGCCGAGGAACTCACGCCAGAAGTCGAGCGGCTGGCCATACGGGTTGGATTCGCGGCCGTGCGCCTGGATGTTCGCCTTGGCTTCGAACACGTCTTCCTCGGTGAGCCCGTCGAAGTAGCTTTCGAGACGGATGCGGTTGGACGGCACGTAGTACAGGGACGCGATGATCTCGGTGAGCCGTTCGACGCGTTCGATCGGCAGCGAATCCCAGTGGCGGAACTCGATGAAGTTCTTGAGACGCACGTCGTTGAAATGCGCGGAGATGATGTGGTTGATTTCGTACGCGTTGAGCTCGCGGTCCGGGTAGACCTCGCCAGCGTTCTCACGGAAGGCGGCGCGATGCAGCTCCTTGCGGCTCAGCCCCGATTCCACCGCTTCGGGCGTGTGCGTCAGGTCGGCGAACATCAGCGGCGTGGACAGCACGTCACGCGCGTAGTCCTCCCAGCCGAAACGCTGGTCGAACAGGCCGGGGGTCACGTTGGTGCGCTGGAAGTCGAGGTAGTCCCACATGCGCTGGCGCAGCAGCGGATACGGGTTGAGACGGCCCTCGAAGTAGGGGGTGTTGCGGAAGAACCATGCGAGAATCGGCCCGATGGCGGTGCCGACGCGCATCTTATCGATCGAATCCTTCTCGTCGACATAGTCGATGCTCACCTGGGTGGAGGCGGAGCAGCGCATCATGCACGGACCGAACTGGCCGACGCGGCCAAGGAAGTCGGTCATCGCGTCATAGCGGCCTTTCGGATTGACCGGCACGTCGACGAAACTCGACTTCGGCTGGTATCCGTAGTTGACGAAACGGAAGCCCAGCTCCTCGAGGATCGGGTCCGCCTCACACCGGAAGTCGGCGTACAGGCCGTTGAGGTCGCCCGGCTCATGAAGCACGCCGATGGAAGCCTCCACCTGGCCGCCCGGTTCGAGCGACACCGCAACGCCTTCGCGCGCGAGTCCGACCAGATGGCCGTTCTCCCAGTATTCCTTGCTTTCGTCATAATACGGAGCGAGCCGTTTGAGGAACGCTTCGATGCCGTTCGGCTCGTAGTAGCTTACGGCCGTGTCGTCGGCGTCATGCACCGGCAGATGCTCAATCTCGACACCTAAACCACCGGTGCCGCGCTTGGAGCGCCCCGCCTCGAAGAACTTCAGAAGGCTCTCGACATGCTTCGGGTTCGGCTCGGCGAGCAGGTGCGCATAGCTGATTCTGGGAGTGACCATGAACGGTATCGTAGGCGAGTCGCGCGACGCGCGTCGCCGCGCGCCCGCGAATCGGCTATATCTTTTCCGATAACCGGCACGTCGCCGGACATCCGCCATATCACGCCGCAACGCCGCACCGCGCCGTCGCACCACACCGCGCCGCCACGCCCCCATCACCGCACGCCACGCCTCCGCAACGCCGCGCCACACCGTACGGCTTTGCCGTTATGCGCGATGTCGGATACACTCATTGATTTGTAAACCTTGTTTACAGAAACGTCCGGCAGAGAGGCCGGACCACACCATCAACCCACCATCAACCCACGGCGAACAGCCGGAATAAAAGAAAAACAACAGAAAACAACAGAACACGGAAAACAGCAACAACCCATACAAAACACCGGCAACCATAAGCACGTCGGAAGCACACCGGAACGCACACCGAAGCGCACCGGCGACCGCTCCGGTTCCACACCGAAACCACGCCGAAGGCCATACCGGAAACGGACCGAGGACATATCGGACACGCCCGGCACCCCACCGGCACGCCGGTGCGCCACAATCGAAAGGAAGGAAAGCGGCATGACATCCCGTCAGGGCAGACAAGCCATAGCCGCGACGGCCGCAATGGGCGTGGCCGTCGCGCTGGCGTTGCCGACCGCTGCGTTCGCGCAGTCAGCAACGCAAGGAAAGGAGACCGCTACGACCACGTCATCAGGCACCACCTACTACGTGTCGTCGGCACACGGCGACGACGCCAACGCGGGCACCAGCGAAAACGCGCCCTGGAAGTCCCTGACCAAGGTCAACGACATCGCCTCGGACCTCGGTCCGGGCGATTCGGTGCTGCTGGAATACGGCTCCGAATTCAACGACCAGTACCTGCACATCAAGGACACCGCCGGCAACGCCGACGCGCCGATCACGATCTCCGCCTACGGCGACGCCGACGAAGGCAAGCCGGTCATCGCGTCGAACGGCGTCAAAGGCAGCCAGTGGGAGCAGGACTACCGTGCCAACGTCGGCAACCACAAGAACAAGGGCACCGTCTCAACCACGCTGCTACTCAAGGACGTGTCGTACATCACCGTCTCCAACCTGGAGATCACCAACGACGACGCGGACGTCTACGATCCGATCGACACGTGGAAGTGGACCGACACCCCTGATTCCGACGGCACAAAACTCGACCGCAGCGCCTCGCGCATGGACCGCACCGGCGTGGCCGGCATCGCCGAGAACGGCGCGACGATGAGCAACGTGACGCTCGACAACCTTTACATCCACGACGTGGACGGCAACATCTACAACAAGCACATGGCCAACGGCGGCATCTACTTCATGGCCCACTACCCCATGGAGAACACGAGCGCCGAAACCGACGTCTGGCTCAGGGAGCACGTCTCACGCTTCGACCACGTCACCATCAGAAACAGCACCGTCAAGGACGTGGATCGTTGGGGCATCGCCGTCGGCTACACCGCCTACCTCAACTACATCGACGCGAACTACGGCGACGGCTCCATCGACGACGCCCTCATCGCGAAGTACGGTTCCACCAACGTGCGCATCGAGAACAACTACGTCAAGGGCGCCGGCGGCGACGCCATCACCCTGATGTACTGCGACCGCCCGGTCATCGAACACAATGTGGGCGACAGCGTCTCGAAGCACATCAACACGCAGGACTACACGCAGCCCGGCTCCTACGGCGGACGCGTGGCGGCCGGCATCTGGCCGTGGCGTTGCAAGGATCCAGTGTTCCAGTACAACGAGATGTACAACAACCTCAACGCCGAGCACGGCAACGGCGACGGCCAGGCGTGGGACGCCGACTACGGCGACGGCACGCTGTACCAGTACAACTACTCGTACGGCAACAGCTTCGCCTCGCTGATGATCTGCAACTGGTACGCGGTTAACACCACGTTCCGATACAATATCTCGCAGAACGACCGTCAGGGCGTGTTCGACCTGCCGTCGAACGGCCCCGGCAACCACATCTACAACAACACCGTCTACGTGGACGCCGACAGCCAGGTGCTGACTAAGCGTTCCAACTCGCAGTCCCTGTTCGAGAACAACATCTTCATCAACGCGACCAACACGAAGAAGACGGAGACCTGGAACCGCGGCAGCCAGAACGGCGGCCAGACGTACGACAACAACATGTACGTCAACTACGCGAACAAGCCCACCTCCGACGCCAACGCCATCGAGGCCGACGACGTGTCCGCAGTGCTTGCGGGCGCCGGTTCGGCTCCGACATCCGCCCTCAAGAGCGGCGCCGAGCATGCGCGCACCGGCGAGAAAGCCGCGTTCGACGGCTACCGTCCGGTCGCGGGCTCGAAGGCGATCAACGCCGGCAAGGTCGTCTCCGACCTCAACGACTACGCGGTGGAGAACGACTTCCTCGGCAACGCAGTCAAGGGCAGGCCCGATCTGGGCGCCGTGGAAAGCGACGTGGTGTCCGTCACGATGGCCTCCTCCAAGTACGAGACCGGAACCGAAACCGATTCCGGGACCGGTGACAAGACCAAGGTCATCCACGTGACCTTCACCGACAAGAACCCGGTGACCGTCAAGGAACTGCTCTCCAACGTGTCCGCCGACAAGGGCGTGGACAAGGCCGTGTACCGAGTCGCCGACGCCAAGTCCGGCAAGTCCGCCGACGCCAGGTCCGCCGAGTCCGAACCGAACATGCTCGACCGCCTGCTCTCCCTGCTCCCAGGCTCCGACCGGAACGCCAAGGACGACGAGACGAAGCTCGCCGACTCCGAACCGGTCCGCGATGGCGACATCCTGCGCTTCTCCGCCGAAGGCACGGACGAGACCGACGAGTACACGATCCGCCAGCGCATCACGTGGGATTGGGTCGCGGACTACGAGCAAGGCGTCGCCGACTTCGACTGGAAGGCGCAGCGCCGCACGTCCGCCGGCGGCGAGTGGACCACCATCTCCGCATACGACGGCTCGTGGCCGAACACCGTGTACGACCAGTACTACGGTGTCGGCGTCAACGGCACCCTCGCCGAACTCTCCGGCGACCGCAAGCAGACGCACGGCCTGCTGATCGACAAGCCCGGCGACGGCCTGCCCACGGCCATGGCGTGGAAGGCGCCGGAGTCCGGCACCGTCATGCTGTCGCTCAAGACGTTCGCCGACAAGATCGCTGAACCGTACCTGCGTCAGAACGCGGACAACGCCGGCAAGAAGGTCACATTGTCGCTGATGCGCAACGACGAGACGCTCTGTTCGGCCGACGACCTGTCCGTCTATCAGAAGTCCTCCGAACAGTTCGCGCAGTGCCTCGCCGAGCACGGTTCGATCGACGTGCAGGAAGGCGACTGGATCCGCATCGTCGCCGACGCCGAGACCGGAGTCAAGGCGCCGTCGCTGCACATCAGCCCGGTCATCACATATGAGGACAAGCGCCCGCCGCGCCGAAGCAGAACGTGCGCTACGACGTCTCGTACGCCGCGACGGACGCCGTCGTCGGCACGCAGTCGGCCGTCGCCGCCGCGTTCACCGCGGACGGCGGCGAGGCCGACGCGCCGGACGGCGTCGCGTTCGCCTTCAAGGACGGCGGCGATGAGGGCGAGGCCTCGCCCGTCATCGACGCGTCCACCGGCGCCGTCACCTTCACGCCCGCCGCCGGACAGTACGGCGCGACCGTCACCCGCACCGTCGTCGTCACGTACGCGGACGGTTCGAGCGACGAGACGACCGTCACGTTCCGTGTCGCGCAATCGCACGCGCAGCGTCTCAACGTGCTGTACCCGACCGTGCGCGGCGACGCCGGCACGGACCTGAAGCGCACGCCGAAGTTCACGCTGAAGGCGGACGGCGCGGCCGCGTCTGTGCCGGAAGGCACGACGTTCGCGCTCGGCGCGAACGCGCCGGCCGGCGCGAGTGTCGACATGGCGAACGGCACGGTCACGCTGAACAGCAGGGTCGGCGGCACCGTCACCGTGCCCGTCACGGTGACGTTCGCCGACGACGGCGCCAGCGTCTCCTCCACCGCCCGCTTCGAGGTGACCGCGCCCGCCGCGCTCGGCTCGTCCGAGTTGGAGACCGCGACTGTCGACGGTGTGAACGTCGTCTACGCGCCGTTCTCCGCCGACAGTCCGATGACCGTCGCGCAGCTGCTCGCCAAGGTGACGGCCGAACCGTCCGGCGCCGATAAGGGCGTGTACCGTGACGGCGTGCGGTTGGAGGCCGGCGCAGAACTCGCCGAGAACGACGTGCTCCGCTTCTCCGCGAAAGGTTCCACCGTGTCCGACGACTACGTGGTGAAGTCGAAGACCACGTGGGATTGGGTGAACGACTTCCAGGTGCGCGTGCAGGGTCCGATCTGGTACGGGCAGCGTCAGACCGAGGCCGACGGCGTGTGGTCGGATATCGCCGACTTCGACGCGACGTATCCGAACTGGATGTACGAGACCTACTACGGTCCGGGCGTGGACTACGCGAACCACAGCCTGCCCACCGACCGCTCCGCCATCCATGGCTGATCAGCGATTCGCCCGCGTCCGCTGGTGGCTCCGCCATGGCGTGGAAGGCGCCGAAGGCCGGCACGGTGAAGGTGTCCATCCGCGAGGACGAGCCGTACCTGCGCCAGGACGACAGCAACGGCAAGGCGTTGACGCTTCGTCTCATGCACGACGACAAGGTGGTGTGCTTCGCCGACCTGACCGTCTCCAAGCAGCGTTCCGAGGAGTTCGCCAACTGCGTCGCCGACAAGGGCGAGATCGCGGTCGAGGCGGGCGATTGGATCCGCGTCACCGCGACGTCCGCGTCCGGCATGAACAAGCCGTCCGCGCACATCTCCCCGGTCATCGCCTACATGGCCGCCTCCACGCCGGGCCCCGAACCCGTTCCGGTGGACAAGTCCACGCTGAAGGCCACGGTCGAGGAGGCTCTGGGATTGGCCGAGTCGGACTACACGGATGAGTCGTGGGCCGCGCTCGTCGCCGCGCGCGACGCCGCGCAGACCGTGCTGGACGACGATGCCGCCACCGCCGAACAGGTCGAGACCGCGCAGAACGCACTGCGTGACGCCATCGACGGATTGGAGAAGAAGCCGGTCGATCCGGACCCGAACCCGAAACCGGATCCGAACCCGATCCCGATCCGACGCCGACCGGACCCGACCCCGGCCCGACACCAAGCCGGGTGACGGTTCCGGCAACGGTTCCGGCACGGGCAACGGTTCCGGCACGGGCAACGGTTCCGGTTCCGGCAACGGTTCCACCGGTTCCGGCAGCGACGGCGCGACCACCGGCGGCAAGCTGACCGCCACCGGCGCCGACGTGGCCGGCGCGGCCGCGATGGCCGCGCTGAC
>ENA-OQBG01000117-OQBG01000117.1-human-gut-metagenome-genome-assembly--contig:-NODE-117-length-19573-cov-5.059395_pt1 | contig 19573 bp, 21 predicted proteins | sample MGYA00242746_ERZ504551 | MGnify/ENA primary metagenome ERZ504551 (study PRJEB26092, sample SAMD00036289) | human gut metagenome | host: Homo sapiens | study: EMG produced TPA metagenomics assembly of... | reverse complement strand
GGGAACAGGTCGTATCAGTCATGAGATTCTCCTACGCGCCCGGAAGGAGGCGCGACGTGGTTGAGGGAACGACGAGGATCGAGGCGCGCACGCGCCGTATCCCGGGCAATCGCTTAGACGATCTGGGCATCCTCGAGCGTCGAGATATCGATGCCAAGCGCGTCGGCAGTCGCCTGGTTCACGATGAGCTGGCACTCCTCGCTCGACAGGTACTCGATGGGCATACTGGCGGGATCGGCGTCCTCGATGAGGATCTTCACGGCCATCTCGCCCGCCTTATAGCCCAAGTCGTAATAGTTGATGCTATACGACGCCAGCCCTCCATCCTCGACCATGGTGTCGCATCCTACGATGACGGGGAGCTTATTCTCATTGGCGACCATGGAGACAGTCGCCATGCCCGCGGCGATGGTGTTGTCGGTGGGAGCGTAGATCGCGTCGACCTTACCGACCATGGATTCGACCATCTGCTGGATCTCGTTGGAGGAAGAAATGGAGTAACGCTCATGCGCAAGACCCGCGTCGTCAAGAGCCTCCTCGGCGAGTTGCACCTGCACCTCGGAATTGGACTCGGCGGAGCAGTAGAGGATACCCACGGTCTTGGCATTGGGCAGCAACTGGTGAAGCAGGTCGATCTGGTCGGCGACGGGGGTGAGGTCCGACGTGCCGGTGACGTTGCCGCCGGGAGCGTCGTTGGACTCCACGAGGCCGCTCTCCGCGTAGTCGGTGATGGCGGACCCCACGATGGGGATCTCGGTGGTGGCGCCGGCGACCGCCTGGGCAGCAGGTGTGGCGATGGCGAAGATCAGGTCGTCACCGTCGTTCACGAGCTTGCTCGCGATGGTCTGGCAGGCGGACTGGTCGTTCTGTGCGTTCTGCTGGTCAATCTTGGCGTCGATGCCCGACTTTTCGATGGCAGCCACGAAGCCTCGTTGGTCTGGTCGAGCGCGCCGTGCTCGGTGAGCTGCAGCACGCCGATCTTGTAGGAGTCCTTGGAGGAGGCGCCGCCGCCTGGGACGGCTTTGCCGTCATCGCCACAGCCCGCAAGCGCACTCGCGGCAAAAGCCCGCTCCGAGGGTGATAAGGTTCCTGCGCGAGATACTCAGCATGGCGATCAACTCCGTTTCGCTGTTCCGGGCGCCGCCAAGATGCCGGCGACGCCGTGTTTGATAAGGCGCTTTACCGTATAAAAGCACGCAAGGGATATACTAACGTGCCCCCGCGCCGCGCTCAAACTCGTTACAGACGTGTAACACGACGGGGGCTTGATGCCCAGCCGACGAGCCGGCGCTGCCGCCGAAGCGTCGCGGCCGCCGAGGTCTCGCGGGACCCGAGGTCTCGCGGCCGGCACGGCACCACAGCCGTCGCATGCGAGAGAGGGTAACGAATGTCGAAAAACAAGCCGCAAAACCGGCAGGATTTTCGACATTGTTACCCTCAATTGAGCGAGCCGAGGGCGCCTCACACAAGCGAGCCGAGCGCGCCCCATGCAAACGAACCGGGGCGCAACCCGCACAAACGAGCCGGGGCGCCGCCTGGTCAAACGAGTCGAGGGGCGCCGCCCTAGAACTCGCAGCTGCCGACGGTGCGCGGGTGCGGCAGGACGTCGCGGATGTTGCCCACGCCCGTAAGGTACATGACCAGGCGCTCGAAGCCCAGACCAAAGCCGGCATGCTTGCACGTGCCGTAGCGGCGCAGATCCAGATAATACTTGTACTGCTCAGCGTCCATACCCAGCTCGGCGATGCGACGCTCGAGCACATCGAGGCGCTCCTCACGCTGGGAGCCGCCGATGATCTCGCCGATACCCGGCACCAGGCAGTCGGCCGCGGCGACTGTCTTGCCGTCGTCGTTCAGGCGCATGTAGAAGGCCTTGATCTCGGCGGGATAGTCGGTCACGAAGGTCGGGCACTTGAAGTGCTCCTCGGTGAGGAAGCGCTCGTGCTCGGTCTGCAGGTCGATGCCCCAGCTCACGGGGTAGTCGAACTCATGGCCGGCGGCGACGGCGCGCTCGAGGATCTCGACGGCCTCGGTGTAGGTGACGCGTGCGAAGTCGGAGTTGGCGACATGCGTGAGACGCTCGACGAGGCCCTTGTCCACGAACTTGTTGAGCATGGCGAGCTCGTCGGGGCAGCGGTCCATGACATCACGGATGACGTACTTGAGCATATCCTCGGCGAGGTCCATGTCGTCGGCGAGGTCGGCGAAGGCGATCTCGGGCTCGATCATCCAGAACTCGGCGGCATGGCGCGTGGTGTTGGAATTCTCGGCGCGGAACGTGGGGCCAAAGGTATAGACATCGCCGAAGGCCATGGCGAAGTTCTCGGCGTTGAGCTGACCGGAAACGGTGAGCGAGGCGGGCGCGCCGAAGAAGTCCTTGGAGTAGTCCACGTTGCCCTTATCATCCAGCGGCGGGTTGGCCGGGTCGATGGTGGTGACGTGGAACATCTCGCCCGCGCCCTCGCAGTCGCTCGCGGTGATGATGGGAGTGTTCACGTAAACGAAGCCGCGGTCCTGGAAGAAGCGGTGGATGGCGGCGGCGGCCACGGAACGGATGCGGAACACGGCGCGGAAGAGGTTGGTGCGCGGGCGCAGGTGCTGCTGGGTGCGCAGGAACTCGACGGTCGCGCGCTTCTTCTGCAGCGGGTAGTCGGGTGCCGAGACGCCCTCGACCGCGATCTCGGTCGCGGCGAGCTCGAAGGGCTGCGGCGCTTCCGGGGTGAGCTTGAGCTCGCCGGTGCACACGAGCGCGGCGGAGACGTTCTGATGCGCGATCTCGTCGTAGTTGGCGAGCGCCTCGCGGTTCATGACGACCTGCAGGTCCTTGAAGCAGCTGCCGTCGTTTAAGGTGACGAAGCCGAAGTTCTTCATGTCGCGGACGGACTTGACCCAACCGGCGACGGTGACGGTCTGCCCGCCAAGTGCTCGGCGTCGGCGTAGAGCTGGGCGATCTTGATGCGATCCATGCATGCTCCCTAGCGTAGGTTCAACAGTTCAACAGCCCATCATTGTACCAGCGAACTGAGAAGCGCGAGAGCGGCAGGGCTGGCGGAGCCCCGTGGAGAATCCAACATTCCGGCAATGGAGAATCTGACTTCCTTGAATCATAAAATCCGACATCTTGGCAATGGAGAATCCGATACCTTCTCGGTGGAAAACCAACCTATCTGCAATGGAAAATCCGAATACGGCCGCATGTGTGCGCCAGGCCACGCCCGTGTCACAAATCAGGTGAAAAGGTAACGAAAAATCGGACACCCCGAGTAGACCGTGTTTTTTCCCAGCAAAAGCCCAGTTGGCATCCTTCAAATCGAGCGTCTACTTGGACAATAAAAATCGTCGTTGCTTTTCGCCGTTTTCCGACACGAAGGGTACATGATGACGAAAAATCACTGGGGAGATGCGCTCCCCGACACGATCGACCTGCCCGTGGCGGCTCCGGACGCCCGTCCCGACTACGGCCGCATCGATTTCGAGAAGCTCCCCAACACGCGCGACCTGGGCGGCATGGTCGGCGCCGGCGGACGACGCATCAAGCAGGGGATTCTTCTGCGCTCCGGCACCCTGGGCTTTGCCTCCGATCGGGACATCGCGCGCTGCGTGACGAATATCGCGTTCGCCTCGTGACGGACTTCAGGAACCTCACCGAGCTCTCCGAGCTCCCCGACCCCATGGACCGGCTTCCCGAAGCGCAGTTCCAGCATGCCGTGATTTTCGACGACCGCGTGCTGGGCGTCACGCAGGAGTCGGGCGGAGTCGACTACAGCTCGATGCGATCGCCCAGGGAGACCCCATCGAGTTCATGAAGTTCCTCTACCCGCAGATGCTCCTCAACAGCGCCGGCATCGAGGGTTATCGCGCCTTCGTGCGCGCGGTGCTCGACCTGGAGGACGGCGCCGCGCTTTGGCACTGCTACGTGGGGCGCGACCGCTGTGGCATGGGGTCCATCCTCATCGAGACCATGCTGGGCGTGGACCGCGAGGACATGCTGAACGACTACCTCGCGACGAACCTCTATGCCCCCACCGAGCTTACCTGCGATTCAGGCGCGGCGCGCGTGTATTTCGAGGCCGTCGAGGAGGCGCTTGCCGAGCGCGGCGGATTCATGGGCTACATCACGGGGACCCTTGGCATCACCGGGGACGAGATTCACGCCTTCCGCGAGCGCTGCCTCGAGCCGTAGTCCTTAAGCCCTCACGGCGGATGCCGATCGGGGCCGCAGCCTTTTTCTAACGGGGCGGAGTGGAAGCCTCGCCAGCGCCCTCGACTTCTTCCCCGCCGGCATCCGCCCCCTCGCCGGCGTCCTCGTCGCCTGCACGGGTCACGAGGTCGAGCAACTTGCACGTGCGGTCGGCGAGCTCGTCGATGTCCTCGCGCATGTTGTCCGTCCAATGCGCTTGGCTCGCAACTGATTCATCCGCGTTCGCCACCAGCGCGTCGAGGTTCGAGGACAGCGACGCCATGGGGGTCTTGAGCTCGTGCGACGCCTTGATGAGGAACTCGCGTTGGCGCTCCTGGGACTCCGCCACGGGAACGAGGGCGCGGTCGATGATCTTGCGGGACACGAAGATGAGCAGGGCGCAGCCGAGCAGGCCTGCGCCCGCCAGCACCAAGGCAAGCTGTTTGAGATGTTTGACCGCAATCGACACATCCACAAAGGCGAAAACCCTGGCTGCCAGATACCCGTCCTTTGAGTAATCCGATAGATCTCCACTGGCATAGAAACTTATGTCGCTATTGTCATCTGCACCATCGGCGCTATATGCAGGATTTATGACCTCGATGCGCGTCGTCCACAGCCATGTCATGCCCGCACCTTCGATAAGTTGCCCATCCAGATGGGGACTCGCGTTGGAGCGCACACCAATCGCATCTTCGACCATCGATGTGACGGTCGATTCCGACCAGTATTCCCTCTTTTCGTCGCTCCCCGCATCATTTATCACGTTCCTTGGAGGCCTCAGGAAAGCAACCGAGCCGTCCTCAAACACCGCAGCGCTAAACGAGCTGCCGCCAAGACCACCCACGAGGAAGTTGCTGTCCGGGGCGGATCCGAACGGAAGCCATGCGTCTTGCCCATCATCCACTCTGTTGACGGGCTCAAATGACGCATTCAACGCCTCGAAGACGGTCGACTGCGCTCGATCGCGAACGTCGAGAAGGCTCTCCGAACGGTTATCCCAGTAGAACGCCCCTGCCATCTCTGTACCGGCGCTCTTCACTGCAGTAACGGCACTGGCGATCCAGGTCACAATTAGGGATACGACCACGACGCCGCACGTGAGGACGGACGAGAGCCGCCAGAGGCGCTTGCGCAGGTTCGCAAGGTCGTGAGGATTGGTCTTGTCGCGGTCGCGGTCAGAGGTTCGCATGGCTTTTCCTCCCATCAGGCGATGTAATTGAAACGGCTGCGCTCACCCCGCGACACCAGGGCGCGCGAGGCGAGCGCACGGAACGGTCATTTGCCCGCACGCCCCTCGTCGGCGAGGCGATATCCCACACCGCGCACCGTCTCGATGCGGACGACGCCGCCCAGCCGGGCGAGCTTGTCGCGCAGGGCGTGGACGAGCACCTCGATGCGATTCTCGCCCGCGCGGGCGTGGGCCCCACAGCCGCATCATGAGGTCGCGTTTTGGCACGGGAGCTCCCGGGCGGCTCATGAGGGCCTCGAGCAGCGCGGACTCCCTGGGCGTCAACTCGACCGAGACGGCGGAAACGTCAACGTTATCCGCGGCGATGGGCACCTCGGCCTCACCGTCAGCGGTGATAGCCGCGGCCTCGTCCCCGCCGATGGACAGCGAATGCGACGAAGGATCGAGCACCAGGCCACACGCCTCGAGCACGTTGTCCGCGTGATACGCCTGCGGGCGGCGCATGACCGCCCGGATGCGGGCGAGAAGCTCGCTCGCATGGAACGGCTTGGGCAGGTAGTCGTCGGCACCGGCGTCGAGGCCGGCCACGCGGTCGCCCACCCCCTGGCGGGCCGTGAGCAAGATCACGGGTACGGAGTTGCCCTTCGCGCGGAGCTCGCGCAGCACCTCCATTCCGCTCATGTCGGGCAGCATGATGTCGAGGAGAACCACGTCGTAGGCACCGGTGAAGGCCAGGTCGAGACCGTCGACACCCGTGTGCGCCACATCGGCACCGTAGCCGCCCTTGCGCAGGATCTCGGCGACCGCCTCCGCCAGGCGGGGCGTGTCCTCAACAAGCAAGACGCGCATCGGGCACCTCCTTTCACCGCGGACAACCTCAGCATCCGACTTTCACCATGAGGATACCCGCTCGACCTTATAAAACCCTGAGAACGCGCGGCATTCGACCAGCGGCGGGGTGCGACGCGGATGTGCAATCGGGGACGGGTGCAAATTACACATCGGCGCAAGGAGGGGCAACGAGGCGCGGGGGCAGGCGTGATGTGTATTTGCACCCGTCCCCGATTGCACATCTCGCCTGTGGAGGCTCTGTGTGCGCGCTTGAGCCCGACGTTGCGTCGGGGTTTTACTATCGAGCAACGGCGGGACGTACCGCCCTGTTCGAGAGGAACCCCATGTTCAAAGGCGCCGTCCTGCGCTACCTCATCTCCGACGCACTCTCGCTGCTCGGCAATTCCATCGCGGGCGTGGTGCTGCCGCTCGTGCTGCTCGCGCGCACCGGTGACGTCCTCGCCGCCGGATCGCTCGCGCTCATCTGCGCCGTTCCCCAATTCGTATGCGGCATCCTGGGCGGCGCGCTGCTCGACCGCGTGAACCGCAAGGCGGTTTGCGTCGTGTCCGACCTCATCTCGGCACTCAGCATCGCCCTGCTGCCGGTGGTCGACGACATCTGGGGGCTCTCCTTCGCCTGGTTCGTGGCGCTCGGCCTGCTGGCGCCGTGGGCGATGTCCCCGGCATGACCGCGCGCGACGCGCTTTTGCCCGAAGTCTGCGAGCGCGAGGGCGTTGACCTGCAGCGTTTCGTGGGCGCGAGCCAATCCATGGGCTCGCTCATCACCATCGCCGGGCCGGCCATCGCCGCGCTGCTCATCGGCTTCATGCCCGACGTCGACGCCCTGTGGGTCACCGCCGCGTGCTCCTGCGCCGCTGCGGCCGTGAGCGCCACGCTGCCCAAGGGAGTCGGGGCCATCGAGGAGCATGATGGGATGGCCGCCGATGCGCCTGAGGGCTCGACCGCCGGAACGCACGCCGAGGCCCTCGCCGTCAACGCGAACGCTGAGGGTGCGGCCAAGCCCACCGGAAGCATCGCCGAGACCATGGGCGCCGCCGGGCCCGCCTCCCCCAAGGCAGGCGGCCTTCGCGGCCTGCTCGAAACGGGGCGCGCCGTCCTCACCGACGGCCTCTCCGCCCTCTTCGCGGACAACCGCCTCCTGCGCGCCACCACCCTGCTCTCCTTCGGCGTCACCATGATCATGGCAAGCTGGCAGGGAATCGTGCTGCCCGCGTACTTCACGCAGCTCGACACCCCCGAGCTCACCGGACTGTTCGTCTCGGCGATGGGCGTCGGCATGCTCGTCGGCTCGGTGGGCTACACCGCCCTCGCCAGCCGCCTCTCGCGCCGTGGCTGGCTCACAGTGTCCCTGCTCGGCATGAGCGTGGGCGCCGTAGGGCTGGGAATGCTGCCCAACACGCCGCTCCTGCTCGCGTCCGCCACGCTCGTGGGCTCTTCGCCGGCCCCGCCTCCGCCCTGCTCGGCTTCTTCGCCTTCGAGCGCGTCCCCGAGAATCGCCGCGGCTCGGCCATGGGAACGCTCAACGCCCTCTACCTGATCATCGGCCCCATGGGCACGTTTTTGGGCTCCACGCTCATCGCCGGCCTGCAAATCAAGACGACCGGCTGGTGCTCGCCGCGCTGTGGATCGCCGTGACGCTCGCCGCCCTCTCGGCCCCGGCCCTTCGCGACCTGGGCGACACGCGCGACGGCGCAGATGACGCGGACGCCGCCGAGCCCGTTGGGGTATAACCCAGATACCCTGCCCGCGTGTGCGATTTGGGGACGCGCCCCATGTGCCCACGCGGGCTCTGGCACGACCGGCGGCACGGACGCGCAGCGCGTGGGACGCGCCCCGATTCGCGCGCCACGGATGATTGGACGACCATGAAGAGCAGCGAGCTGGCCCGCATGGCGGGCGTGAGCGTGCGCACCCTGCGGCATTACCACGCCATCGGCCTTTTGCCGGAACCCGAGCGCGCGGCCAACGGGTACCGCGAGTACGAGGCCGGGCACTCCTGCGCCTGCTGCGCATCCGGCAACTCGCCACGCTCGGGTTCTCGCTCGAGCAGATCGGCCCCATGATCGACGAGCTCGACGCGGAGCGCCAGGAGGTCGAGGGGCGCGACGTCGGCGAGGGCGGGCGCGGCGAGGGGCTCGAAGCGGGCACCGATCGCCTCCTCGACGATCTGGACCGTCAGCTCGAAGAGCAGATCGAGCACTTGAACCATCAGCGCGAGCTCATCCGCCACATCCGCACGGGGCAAGCCGATCCCGACTATCCGGAGCGCGCGGCCGCCGTCCTCGAGGCGATCGACTCCTTCGAAAGGCAGACCGCGGAGTACGGCTTTCTGCTCTGCGCCCTCACCGAGGACGACAAGATGGCCATGGGCATCGCCGCGCATCTGTATTCCGACGCCGAGCTCGCCGAGATCGAGCGCATCTTCCGCGCGATCCCCGAGCGGGGCCTGACGGAGGAATACCTGCGCGTGAGCCATCTCATGGACACGCTTCCAGATGACGCCGGGACCGAGGAGCGCGAGGAGGCGCTCGAGGCCGGCCTGGCGTTTCTCGATAAGATTTCGGACTGCATGGAGCCGTCGAACTGGCTACGGCCCGACAAGGACTACGAGCGCATGCTCGACAACATGGCCGTGGTCCACTACAACGACGCGCAGGTCGCCGTTTCCGACGAGCTGTTCCTGCGCTTCACCGAGCGCCTCGCCCAACGCGAGGCGGCGGGCGACGCGCGAATGTGCAATACTGCACCCGTTCCCCACGCCACTGGCGCAGGGGCGAATGACAAGCGGGAAGAGTAGGAGTTGATCGTGGAGGCCGTGCTCTCGTTTTTCAAGATTCCGTTCGTGCTGAGCGTCTTGTGGGCGATCGCCCTCGTCGTGGCGACCGCCATCGTGGCGCGCATCGCGAGCCGTGCGCTGCGCCACTTTCTCGACCGCGACAGCAACCCGCTGCCCAGCTCGAGCATCATCATCAACATCGCGCGCGGCGTCATCTGGGCCACGGGCGCGAGCATCATCCTCGACGCGTGCTTCGGCGTCAATGCAAACGCGCTGGTAGCTGCCCTTGGCGTCGGCGGTATCGCCGTCTCACTCGGCTTTCAAGACACGCTTTCCAACCTCATCGGCGGCCTGCAGGTGACCTTCATGGGCATCGTCAAGCCCGGCGACAACATCGAAGTCGGCGCGGAGCGCGGCGTGGTGCAAGACGTCACCTGGCGCCACACCACCATCCGCGACACGATGGGCCAGACGGTGATCATCCCCAATTCGATCATCTCCAAGACCGCCCTCGTGCACCTGCTGCCCGCAAGCCGCGTGGCGGTGCCCTTCGCCGTTCCCCGCCTGGGTGAGGACGGCAGCCCGCACGCCGATAACATGGACGGCCTTGCCGACCAGCTCGCCGACCTCGCCCTCAAGGCGCGCGCGACGTCTCCCCCGTCATCGACGGGCCGCGGGTGCTGTTCTCCGAGATCTCCGAGCTGGGCATCAAGGGCAAGATCGTCTTTCAGGTCGAGGACGCAGGCAAGACGGGAGCCGCGGCCGACGCCGTGGTCCGCGCCATCGCCGAGCTGCTCTAGTTGACAGTCCCTCGTATCAATCCGGATCCGTCAACCGAAAGTGGCCTTCAGCTACGAAATGCGGCGCAAAACGCAACCGAAGGCCAAACTCGATCTCGATGTAAGGAGCGTCCCCATCGAGGTCTCGCCGCTCCAGCGAACAGGACCGGCCGGGGTCGGCGCGACGCGCCCGCGGACGCTAGCCGTTGTTCTCCGGCGGGCGTAGGCTCGTGAGCGCCGAGTAATCCGGCTCGGCCGTGGAGGGGCGCATCTCGCCCGGCGCGTACCAGTCGAGCGCGCAATCGATCCACGCGTTCCAGAACGGCCACTCGTGCACGCCGATATCCGGCTCGTGATACGTCACGTCGAAACCGGCGTCGCGCAGCAGGGCAACCACGTCGCGGTTGCTCTGGCACAGGTTGTCGTGCTCGCCGCACGCTCCGTAAAAGCGCGGCTTGGGCAGATCCGGGTTGTTGCGAAAGCGCTCGATGAGGGCCGCGTAATCCTTCTCCGAACCGATCACCGTGTCGAGATCCCCAAAGAACCGCTCGTAGTAGCGGCGCTTGCGCGGCGAGTGCGAGTCCACCGCCTCGAGCACCCGGTCGCGCATGAAGGCGCCGGACAGTGAGATGATGCTGCCGAAGCGGTCGGGCCGCAGCAGGCCGTTGATGACCGCCGTGTACGCCCCGATCGAGATGCCCGCGAGCGCGTGTCCTCGCGCTTGGCGGACAGCGGCAGCAGGCGCCTCGTGAACTCCACCAGCTCCTCGCTGATGAACTTGCCGTGCCACTCGTCGATCTCGGGCTTGTTGAGGTAGAGCCCGTCCTCGCCCGAGGGCATGATCACCACGACGTCGCGCGCCTCGGCTGTCTCGACCACGTGGGTGCGGTCGATCCAGTCCACATCCTGACCAAAGAGACCGTGCAGCAAATAGACCGTGCGATACGGCCCGCGGCGGCGCTTGGCGAGTTTGTCGCCGTCCATCTTATCGGCCGGCACGACGGCCGTGAGCATCACGTTGCGCTTGAGGTAGCGCGAGTAGAAATCGATCCTGAGCAGTGCCATGTTCCATCCCCTTACGCGATTGCGCGCCCGATTGGCCTTGACGACGCGGCGCGCGGTCAGTAGATCTCGAACTCAGGCCTGACGGGCTCTGCCGCGCGGCGAACGCGGGCCGCGAGCCGAATGAGACCGCATGCCAGGCAGAGCCTCTCAAGCCTCGCCAGTCACGGATGCACGAGCCAGTCGAGCGCCTGCGGCAGCGCCATGTTCCAGAACTCCCAATCGTGGCCGCCGGGCATCTCGCGATGCTCCACCTGCAGGCCCGTTGCCCGCATGCGGTCGGCGAGCACGCGGTTGGGATAGGCGAGCGGATCGCTCGAGCCGCATGCCATGAAGACGCGCGGGCGCGGGCGATCGCAGTACACGATGTCGGCCGCCAGGCGCGCCGGGTCCTTGTCGCTGCCCGGCACCTGCGCCAGATCGCCGAACGTGGCTTCCAGAAACGGGCGACTCAGGAAGAAGATGTCGTCGTTCACCACGCTCTCGATGGTGTCCGCCACCATCGCGGTGGAAAGCGAGATGACCGCGCCGAAGTTCTCGCTGTATTTGAGGCCGGCACGCAGCGCTCCGTACGCACCCATGGAGATGCCGCCGATGAACGTGTCCTCGCGGCGATCGCTCACGGGCAAGATGCGGCGTATGACCTGCACGAGCTCTTGCCCCACGAAGCGGCCGTAGAAGTTATGCAGGGCGGGCTGGTCGAGATAGAAGGCATTGTAGCCCGACGGCATGACCACGGCGAGGTTGCGCTCGGCGGCCCATCGGCGGATGCGCGATTCCGAGATCCAGTCGGTATGGTTGCCGGTGATGCCATGAAGCAGGATGAGCACCCGATAGGGTTCGTGCTCCGGCGGGTAGGCGGCCTGGGCCGTGCGCTCATCCTCGCCGCGCGCAAGGGCGGCGTCCACGCCCATCGCCTCCCCCATGCCGTCGAACGGCAGGATGATGTCGATGGTGGTGGTTCGCATGAGCGAGCTGGAGAAGTATCGATGCTTATCTGCGCCATGGCCGCTGCCCTCGCGAGTCCGGGGTTCCGGCGCGTCGCACCGGAGCCCAAAACGGGATAGCCCGCCCGAGATCCCTCACGGGTATGCTCGGGCGGGCCATCCGCAGGTGTTTCTTCCATTGTAGCGCGCTGGGGGGGTGTTGGATTACAGACACCTAGATATCGTTTGTTAATGGACACTTGTTCATGTTGAGGAACAATCGGAGGCCGGAGGCTCTCCCCCGCCGACCTCTGCCACCGTCGGCTTTGCCCATCGGCGGTCGCGACCTCAATGTGAGGGCAATCTCCCAATTGAGGTCGCGGTGGCTAATCCTGCTCGCGCGCGGCCCCATCGGCACTGGCGGCGCCGGCATCGCCGGAGCCCGAAACGCGACGCGATAGCCAAAGCACGGCAACACCGGCGATGAGCAACAAACCGACGAGCATCATCTGGATATCGCCCGTGGAGGGCATGCTCAGGCCGGGGAATATCCCGCCGGGGGCACCAGGGTTGCCTGGCGTGCCGGGCTCCGGATCCCCGCCGGCAGGAGGCTTCTCAAGCTCAAACTTGGGATGCGCCGTCACGTCGTAGGCAAGCGTGCCGTCCACCAATGTGGGCACACCGACCAGGAACGGGTCGGTCGTCGTGTCGGCATTGACGGGCGCCGTCTCCGCGCGGTAGAGCAGGTAGATGCCCGGCTCAAGCCCGTACACGGCGCCCACGCCGCTCGCGTTGGTGCTGAGCGTACCTACGGCATCCGCGCCGACGTTGACCACCAGGCCATAGACTTCCCGCGCTTCGTCGCGCAGGCCGCCGGCGTCCAGCTCCGCCCACGCGCAGTCGGCGGAGGAAAATGCGTCGAGCGCCTCGTAGCGCACGCCGTCCCCGTCAATCGAGGCGCGGGCGACCAAGACCGCCTCGTAGCGATCCCCCGCAAGGGGAATGTCCACCCCATCGCGCTCGACCGAGCACTCCAAGGTGATGGAGCCCGCGGGGGCAGCGGACGCCGCAGCGGGAACGGCGCACAGGACGAGGGCCGCGAGGGCGCACAAGAAACTGAGCGCCACACGTCGGAAAGAAGACGTCGAACACATGGGGTTCGACCGGTGCCACCCGAGCATGGATCTCAACTTACGCGAAATGCCGTCCGCCACACGCATGCTCATTCTCCTTTCCCTTCAATCGCTCGCGGGGCATGCCCGCCGCGTTCCCGTACGTACCGCCTTGCGCCCCGTCGCGCCGCTGCACCTGCCGCAGGCGCAGGCTCGCCAGAATGATCGCCACCAAGATCAACCCTGCGATGAGCGCGAGATGCGGCCACGAGAGGTTGATGGGGCTTCCCATCACGCCCACCTCGTCCAGCATGGACGGCAAAACGGGATGGCGTGCGCCCGCACGAGTAACCGATGCGAATTGATGCCGTACGGCGTGCAGGTGACGAGCGTCATGTAGTCGGCCCGCGGCTCGATGGCGAGCGCCTCGGTCTCCTCCGGCAGCACCGTGAGAATCTGGTCGACCTGGTAGGCGAAGGTCTCCTTGAGCACGCGGACGAGAAGATGTCGCCCTTCTGCATCTTGTCGAGCTCGGTGAAGAGCTTGGCCGAGGGTAGGCCGCGATGACCGGAGATCGCCGCATGGGTGGACGCGCCACCCACAGGCAGCGACGAGGTCTCGATGTGCCCTGTGGCCACCTGCAGGACCTTCTCCTCGGTAGTGTGGTAGATGGGCATGGTCTCGTCGAGACGCGGAATGGTGATGTAGCCCATCACGCCCGTACCGGTGAGGTCGAGCAGGCCCATGTACTCCTCGCGGAGTTGAGCGGCCATCGAGGCGTCGATGGCATCCCAGCCGCCGTCGGCAGCCGGGATGCCCGAGAGCCCCGCGAGTTTGGCGTTGTAGGTGCGAGCGGCATACATGAGCTGCGCCGCCTCATCGTCGGTGAGCGTCTCCACCACCTCGTCGTACCCCTCGATCACGCGCGTAGCGTTGCGCAGATTGACAAAGTTCGAGATGGTCGGGTAGAGCACCAGCAGCAAGCCGCCGATGATCGCCAAGGTAGAGAACCAGTCGCGGGACTTTTTCATTGCGAAACCCGATTACGCAACAGTCTTGGTCGTGCGCTTGCGGTAGATGCCGTAGCCGATGGCAACGCGCCGACGAGCGTGAACAGGATGGTGCCCATGCCGCCGGTCTCGGGGAGCTCGATACCCTTCTTGTTCACAATGACGAAAAGACCATCGGCGGGCTTTTGCGTATCAAACGTGACTTCGTAGCTCTGGAGCGTACCGTCCTCCTGCTTGTACTCAGGAGTAATCACGACCTCGATCTCGTCCTTGAGCTTGTTGTATCCATCAGGGGCCTTGGTTTCGACCAGTTTGTAGGTACCCGCATCGAAACCCTGGAACGTAATGAGACCACTTTTGGGCGTAAGAACTTCCGTCTTCTTGGCGTTGTCGTCCTCGGGGGAAATGGCCGGACGCACGACAAGCGGTGCATCCTCGCTTCCCTCGGAAACCACGACGAGGTTCATGGGCGTGCCTTCGTCGCCCTTCTTAATCTGAAATTCAGCGTCAGCCAGAGGATTGGCGGTCGGCTGAGCATCATCGGTCTTCTTGATTTTGAAATCGAAGGTATAGGTGTGAGTCTCGTCGGGCAGTGAAGAACCGTCGAAATCAGTCTCGCTCTTGGTTCCCCACTCGACCTTAGCGGAGTTCTTATTGTTGCCATCAGGATCGACACCCACGGCGGCATCCTTGTTAAGGGTGGCGGAGTACGTCACCGTAATGGGGGCGCCGACAGCGATATCGGTGAAGCCGTTGTCTTTCGCAAGCTTCACAAGATCCTTGAGCGTAATGGTGAGCTTTGTTGCGCCCTGCGGGTCTGCAATTTCCCCCGTCGCAACCGTGTACTGGCCGGTCGCCAGGTTGTCATTGCTGAGGGTCAGGGTCTTCTCCCCAATCTTCACCACGATTGAATTCACATCGAGCGTCAGGCCCTTAGAAAGGGTATCGACAAAGCGGAAGTTGAAATACTCGTATTCACCCAAGTCGGGCACCTTGGACGTAAGGGTGAAATTCAGTGTGTCACCAATCTGCGCATCAGAGCCGGAATTCTGGTCATCATCAGCAACCGTCTTGTCTACAGTGGGGTACTCGCTCTTCAGCTGCACCTCGGTGGTCGCCTGCTTTACATTCTCCAGCATCGCCGTTGTGCCGCGATTATCATTTCCCGTAGAACCATCCTGTGGAGAGACAACGTAATAACCGTAGCTCAGGCCTTCGAGCTTGGCCTCATAGGCAGTGGAATCCTGATTGGGCGCTACAACTGCGGTTTTGGTCACCGCAACGCTGTTTTTGGTGTCCTTTGCCCAAGCGGCGGCTTTTTTGGCAAAGGCGATAACCTTCTCAGAATCCTTTTTACCTAGTGCATAAACGTATTCGTATGCCGCCTGAGACAACTCGCGCCCGACAAACTGTCGCCCGAGAAGTCAGTCAGGTTCTTGGTATTAAAGAACGGCTCCCATTCCTTTGTAAGCTGATACCCAACGGCATCTTTGGCACCAACGGTGGCATCGAACATCTTCCAAGCCGTAACGGTTTTACCATTGAATTCGGCGCTCTTGTTCGTAATGGTCAGCGTGCCCGTCGGATCGGCCGCGAAGGCCTTGGTGGGGACGGCGCTCGCGAGCATCACGACCGCCATCATGATCGCCAGCGTCATGCTGGCGATGCGTTTCGTCATCGTTTTCATCGAATCATTCCTTCCCTCAAACGCATGACATGAACAACTACCTATCTGCAGCGGCGCGCCATCCGCGCCACGTGAGATACCTATCTCGACGCGCGACCCGATCCGCCGCGCCTGACCTGCCTGTGCGCACCATGCGCACGTGGGTGCCGGGGGCAAGCGAGCTCAAGCCGGGAGCAAGTAGGCGCAAAATGCGCGGGCACGTATCCGGAATACGCCTTCGACCTGCGCCGGCGCTCGTAGGCAGCGCACGCAAGCAGCATGCCGCCTGCCAGCACCGTCCACCACGTACCGATGCCGCCCGTCTCGGGCAGCGGAAGCGAGTTGGTGACGGTGATCACGTAGCCCGTATCGTCACCCGAAACGCTATAGCTGTAGTTGGCGGTGGCATCGTATGCCCCCACGCGCACTTCGGTTACCGAATAGGTGTAGTAGCGCACGACCGACGGATTGACCGTCGTGTCTTCGAACGCCACGGGCAGACCAGTCAGCACCTTGCGCCAGGTTTCGGACCACTCTGAGGCATCGGCCGCGGTCAGCTTCACCTCGAGCACGCCATTCGTGCCGAACGTCGGGTCGTCCACGACCACGCCAGCGGCGTTGGTGTAGGTGCGCTTGAGCTTGAAGGTTACTTCGTCGGGGCGCGTGTTGCCTGCATTCCCGTTGTCCATCCACACCTTCTGCAGCGTGATGTCCACCAGCGCGGAGCACGGGTCTTGGCCCTCGCCCGGCTCGGGCGTGATGCCGCCCGTACCGGGAATATTGAGCGCGTCATCCATGAGCACGGCCTTCGCGGGAGACACATAGGCCTCCATAGCCACCGACGCGGTGCCGGCGGTGTCCTGCATAACGGCGCCTTTAAGCTCTTCGAAGCTCGAAATCTTGTCGTAGTGCTGAACCTCATAGCGGTTGTAGTCCGTGCCACTTGCCGTGTCTTGCTGGGCATGCGAGAAAATGCCATCGGCCTTCGCCACGGCGTCGGTCAACGCAGCGTTCATATCGCGATAAATCGAATACAGGTTGTAGCGACCTTCGTTGTCTTTGCCCTCAATGGTGCCCGCGTCTTTGAAATACACCGATTGCAGGTTGGTCATTCCCGAGAACGGGCCCACCAGCTGCTCGGTACCACGCACGACGTCGCAATACACCATTTCGTTGCCTTCGAACAGGCCTTCCTTGTTGTGGCCCACAAAGCCGCCGGCATAGCCCGCATTGTCGGGACGCTGATTCTCGTCTTGGGGCAAGCCGCCTTCCACCGCTAAGCCGTCGGCATCCTGCGTGGCGCCGCCGCCGAACACGTCGTAACCCGCCTTCGCACCCGTGACCTTGGAATTGGTCACCGCGGTGCGGTTGCCCTTGATGAGCGTAATTTCCAGGTTCGCCTTGTTTTCGTCAGGGTTCAGCAAGCCGTCTTTGTTGCACGGCAGCTTGATGGTGGAATCGCCAATGGTAATGATGGCAGTATCAGACTGCGTCGGATCATTGGGGTCGCCCTTCGCAAGCGCCACGCCGACGCGCAGGCCCAGCAGGTTCACGTAAAGCAGATCACCGTCGGAGAGGATCTTCAGATTCAGCAGCTCGCCCAAACCGGGAACGCTCAACCCTCCCAGATCGATGACGCCCAAATTCTCAAGATCATGTACATACAGAGACTTTACCAACTGGTCAACAATGACCAGCAGCAGCTCAACTACTGGAGAATCAAGCTCTACACCTGCTATAAACGACATGTCGGTCTGGCCGATGAATCCCGCCGCGACCTGGTCGCTGCGCACGATGCCCAGATTCGAAACCTCGCAGGCGTCGATCTTGGACAAATCGCCCAGGCCCACGAAGCCGCCCGCTATGTTTTGCGCCGCATCGTTGCCCTGCTCCACGATGTCTTGACCGGCATCGGCGCCGCTGGTTACCGTGAAGCCGGAAGCAACGCCTTCCACGCGGCAACGGTCGGCATGCGACCCCACACGTCCAGTACGCCTGCCCGTAGCTTCAGCAGATTGAAAATCTGTCCGATACCCACGCTAGCTTCATCGATATCAACCGTGGAGTTCTTGCCCATATAGCCTGCGAAACCGCCCGCGTAGCTAGGAGCCGACACCGTGGAAAGCGCGCTCACGGTGCAATCTTTGACAGAGCCGTTCAACAAGCTGCCGGCAAAACCGCCCGCGTTGCCGAAGTAGCGCAACGAATCCATGGTGCCCACCTTGTCTGCCGTGTTGGCGCGCACCTGGGCGCCGTCTGCCACGCCCGTCACGCTCGCGTGGTACACGTAGCTGCGGAACGCATCCAGCACGCTGACGTTGCCCAGGCCGATCAGGTCCAAGATGGATGTCTTGTTAGTGCCGGCATCGGTGCCGCCCACGTCAGCCACGCTGCCCACGTCGGCAAGGCCCACGAAACCGCCAGCGTTCTTGCCGCCGGAAACGCCGCGCAGACCGTTGACGGAAAGTTTCGAAGCGCCCTCCTTGCTGCCCAGCACGGCAGATTCGCAACTTCCCACGAAGCCGCCCGCTGCCGTGGCGAACCCGGTTGCGCCGGCCCGCTGATACGAGCCGTCAACCACGAAGCCCCATGCCTCATTGGCAGGCGTCACAGACGCACCGCGGATGGTGGTCATGGTTGCCTCGAGCACATTAGCGACATCGCCCGACTGGCCGATGACAGTATCCAGAATGCCCTGCAAAAGACCGTTGCTTGCATGGGTGTTCGCGTCTGCCGCAGATCCTGGAGCCGCCGTACCCGCATAGCCGCCCACCGTGTTGGTGCCTTTCACCAGGCGCAGGTTACCTACGTTGCAACCCGTTGCGCTTTCGGTATCGCCCCAGATCTGCGCGCCTTCGGCATAGCCACATAACCGCCCGCATGGCCAAGGTCGTACTTCTCGTCGTTTTCGGCACTGCCCATGCCGAGCGCTTGCACCGTCATACCTTCGCGATAACCCACCGTGGAAGATGATCCCTGAATGCTGGGGACGAACACTTCGGCCGCTGAAATAAGCTGGCCCAGATCGGGATTGAGACCCAGAATGCTTATGCCACCCAGGTTGGCCGCGCCGCCGCTTTCCATAAAGCCCGCATAGCCGCCGGCCGCACGCATGGCGCGCACGGTTTTGGCATCGTTTGCCGCGCCGTCGCTGACCACGCCGCTGCGCATAATGCCCACGTAGCCGCCGGCCACGCCGCCGTCGCATTCGTTGGCTGCGTTGCTATAGGCGCTGCGGCCCGCCGCCACGTTGTAGCCGTATATATAGTTGGCAAGCTTGGCGTCCAGCTCTTCCTGCGAGTTCACCTTGCCGGTCTGGGCAAGGTCGGCACCGAAACCGCCGTTCACGCCGACGTAATCGACCCATGTGTTCCAGGTGTTTGCATCGATGCCGGAAAGCGGACCCGTCACGCGCGTCTGACGCTGCGTGGGATAGACCACCGACAGCGCCGAGGCCAGCGTGTCAACCTTGATCAGGCCGAACAGCAGGCTCAGGCTGCCTGTATCGGCCGTATCGGCAGGACGCATGATGCCGGTGTAGCCACCCGCGACCTCGGTGCCGAACACTGAGCGCATGCGGTCGGCGAACGCCGTGCGCGTGGGACCGGTGTATGCAGCCGCTTTCCAATCGCGCGTATCGTTGCCCCAAATCTGGCCGCCCTCGTTGTATCCGGCATAGCCGCCCGCCATGCCGCGCATGGTGGTGCCGTCGGATGCCGCCTGCGCGCGCACCACGCCGCCGCAGGGCACGCAGTCGGTGGAGCTATTGCGCACTGTAGGAACAAAGCTTTCCACCAGGCTCGCCAGGCTGTTCGATGTTGACGAGCTTTTTCAGAATGCTGCTTTCACCGCCGCCGAGCACTTCGGCCGCGCTACCAGGCTCCATGCCGCCGGCATAGCCGCCCGCAGCGATGCGACCCACCACGTGCGAGAACGAATGGGCACTCGAATCCTGGACATGCGAGCCAGTGATTTCGACCCGCGAAGCCGCCCGCGTAGCCCTCGGCGCCGTCGGCCG
>ENA-OQBG01000116-OQBG01000116.1-human-gut-metagenome-genome-assembly--contig:-NODE-116-length-19627-cov-10.338000_pt1 | contig 19627 bp, 21 predicted proteins | sample MGYA00242746_ERZ504551 | MGnify/ENA primary metagenome ERZ504551 (study PRJEB26092, sample SAMD00036289) | human gut metagenome | host: Homo sapiens | study: EMG produced TPA metagenomics assembly of... | reverse complement strand
ACACGCTCTTGAGTTCTCAAACCACCACCACACCAGCCAGACGGGAAACCAACCAGAGGAAGGAACCCGCCGCGCTGAGCGGCAACAGGTGAATAACTTACACGCATGTCCGGATTCACGCAAATCAGGCGCACGAAGATAAGCCCAAATCGTTGAAACGACAGGCTTCGCTCGGCGTGTCGCAAACAGCCTATTTGCGCTGTTCTGATATCAGAATAATCCGTTTTGCATTGCCGATGCGTAACAAATTCATGTGTTCACCGGCGTGTTGCAAGAATTCGATTGCGTGACCATCCAGGTTCACCTTCTCGCAACCGGTCATCGCATATGCAAAAAGGGACTTCCCTTTACGGGAAGTCCCTTTCAGTAGCTATTGAAGCTCGCTAGCCTCAGGCCAGGGTGTTCGGGTCAACCGGAACGCCCGGGTTCATCGTGGAGGTGATGGTTGCCTTGGTCAGGTAACGGCCCTTCACGGTGGACGGCTTCAGACGCTTGACTTCGTCGGCCACAGCCTTGAAGTTCTCGTCCAGAGCGGACTCATCGAAGCTCATCTTGCCGATGAGGAAGCTCAGGTTGCCGTTCTTGTCGACACGGAACTCGATCTTGCCGCCCTTGATGTCCTTGACAGCCTTGGTGACATCCATGGTCACGGTGCCGGTCTTGGGGTTCGGCATCAGGCCACGCGGACCGAGCACACGGCCCAGACGGCCGACCTTGCCCATCATGTCCGGAGTAGCAACCACGGCGTCGAAGTCGAGGAAGCCGCCCTGAACCTTTGCGATCAGGTCGTCATCACCGACGATGTCGGCGCCAGCCTCGGTAGCTCGGTGGCCTTCGGGCCACGGGCGAACACGAGGACCTTGGCGGTCTTACCAGTGCCGTGAGGCAGGTTGACGGTACCACGCACGAGCTGGTCGGCCTTACGCGGGTCAACGCTCAGACGGAACACAGCCTCGACGGTCTGGTCGAAGTTGTAGGAGGGCATGCTCTTGAGCAGAGCGATGGCCTCGTTGGCGGTGTAGAGGTTGTTGCGATCGACGCGCTCAGCGGCTTCGCGGTACTTCTTGGAACGCTTTACCATCTGTCCTTCTCCTTATCAGTCCGTAACCGTGATGCCCATCGAGCGAGCGGTGCCCTCGATGATCTTCATGCCGGCCTCGATATCGCGAGCAGACAGATCTTCCATCTTGATCTCGGCGATTTCGCGAACCTGCGCCTTGGTGACAGAGCCGACCTTGTGGGTCAGCGGGTTCTCGGTGCCCTTCTCAACGCCAGCGGCCTTCTTCAGCAGAGCTGCAGCCGGCGGGGTCTTGAGCACGAAGGTGAAGGAACGATCTTCGTAAACGGTGATCTCGACAGGGATGACCTGACCCATCTTGTCCTGCGTCTGGGCATTGTATGCCTTGCAGAAGTCCATGATGTTCACGCCATGCGAACCCAGAGCCGGGCCCAGCGGCGGGGCCGGGTTGGCCTTGCCAGCCTGGATCTGGAGCTTGATCAGCGCCGAGACTTTCTTCTTGGGAGCCATATTATGGTTCTTCTTTCTATAACGCGGTTCGAATGGTCGCCGTCCTCAGGTTCGGCTGTCTGCCATCATGCTCGGTCTTGACTCATTATTTATCCGTGCATGCTGCAGGCAATCGGCCTGTGGTCGGTCTCCTCCCGCAACTTATATTGCTGTGCTGTGCTAGCGAGTCTCCTCTCCAGACACAAGCTTTCCTATTATGCAAATCCACCCGGACAACACAAAAAGCCCGACCACGATGGTCGGGCTCTGCAAAGTTTGGGAGTTAATCTAGCTTCTGAACCTGGTGGAAGCCAAGCTCCACCGGCGTATCACGGCCGAAGATGGACACGAGCACGGTGAGCTTCTGAGTGGTGGGCTCCACGTCGGAAACAACGGCGGCCATGGTGGCGAAAGGCCCATCGGTGACGGTGACCTGATCGCCAACGGCGTAGGAGACTTCGACCTTGCGCTTCTTGGCGGCGGCGGGCTTGTCGCCGGCGGCCTTGAGTGCCTCGGAAGCAATCATCGGAGCCATCATCGCCACGACTTCCTTGCGGGAGAGCGGCGCCGGATCCTTGGTCGGGCCAACGAAGCCGGTCACGCCTTCGGTCTCACGAACGATACGGCGGGCGTTCTCATCCGGCCACATACGAATCAGCACGTAGCCAGGAACACGCACGCGGGTGATGACCTTCTTGCCCTTCTCGGTGTGCTTCTCGACTTCTTCCATCGGCACCTCGACCTGGAAGATCTGGTCTTCCATGCCGAAGGAGGCGACGCGGGACTCGATGTTGGTCTTCACGCGCTTCTCGTAGCCGGAGTAGGTGTGCAGCACGTACACTTGCCATCAAGGGAACGCAGGGACTTGGAGAATTCGTCAACGGCCTGCTGACCGGCATCGGTCTCCTCGGCCTGCTCGGATTCGTTGACTTCTTCCTCGTCCTCATCCAGAGAAACGGTCTCGGTCTGAGTGGAAGCAACGGGAGCGGATTCAGTCGCCGCCGGAGCGTCGGACTCAACATCTGCATTGTCGACGGATGCGTCAGATTCTGCGGAAAGGTCAGCGACCGGTTCGACCGGGGCAGCTGCCTCATCGGCAGCAGCTTCGGAAGCCTCGACAACAGGCTCCTCAGCCGGGACGGCGTCGAGGTTCTCGAGATTCAGTTCATCACTCATGCGTTGTTATTCACCTTAGGTTGTGCGGATCAGCCGAACACCCACAGCGTGGCCTTGCTTAGACCGAAGTCCATGCCAGTCACGAGGGCCATCAGCAGCAGCACGAAGATGAATACGGCCAGAGACCAGAAGAACAGTTCCTTGGCGGTAGGGGTCACGACCTTGCGAAGCTCGTCGATGATCTGCTTGATGAACAGACCGATACGCATGAAGACATTCGGCTTGACTGCCTTTTCACTCTTGCTCGTCTTAGCCATTCCGTACCTCGCGTCAGCTGCTTGATTATTAGAAACTTGGCAGGGAAGGCGGGACTCGAACCCACAACCTACGGTTTTGGAGACCGTTGCGCTACCAATTGCGCCACTTCCCTAGGTGAAAATCCACCTCGGCGTGCGTTCCGTAGAGAACGCTTCGCCACGGCGAAACCGCCAAGTCGTTATAGTAACGGCTCCGGTGGATTATCGCAAATCGCGTGTCGCGCGCGTAGCACGCGACTCTTCTCAGTTAGCCCATTCCTTGAATCGACGCATGCCTTCGGCTAGGTCTTCGTCGGCCAGTGCGTAGGAGAAACGCAGGTAACCGGGAGCACCAAAGGCCTCGCCGGGGACGGCGGCCACGTGGGCCTCATCCAACAGTGCAGCGGCAAAGTCAGCGGACGTATCGGACACTGTGCCCTTGGGACCCAGCGGCTTGCCAAGCAAAGCGGCGATGTCCGCAAAAGCGTAGAACGCGCCGGTCGGAGTCGGGCAGTTGACGCCCTCGATATCGTTCAAGGCGGTCACAATCGCACGGCGGCGCGCGTCGAAGGCCTTACGCATCTCGTGCACCTCATCCAGCGGGCCGGCCACAGCAGCCAAAGCAGCACGCTGGGAGATGTTGGCCACATTGGAGGTCATATGCCCCTGCAGCTTGGTGGTGGCCTTGGCCACCTCAAGCGGAGCGACCATCCAGCCGACACGCCAGCCCGGCATCGCATAGGTCTTGGCCACGCCGTTCAGCACCAGCAACTGCCCGCGGCATTCCGGCACGGCGGCACCGATGTAGGTGGTGTGCGCATCGTCATAGTTCAGGTGCTCGTAGATCTCGTCGGAGATAACCCAAATGTGGTGCTCGACGGCCCAACGACCGATCGCTTCCACGGTTTCCGGCTTCCAGACGGCTCCGGTCGGGTTGTTCGGGGAGTTGACGATGATTGCCTTCGTATGCTCGGTACGGGCCGCTTCCAGCGCCTCAAGCGAGGGCTCGAAGTTCACGTCGGCACCGGCGAATACTTCGACCGGCACACCACCGGCAAGCTTCACAGCCTCGGGGTAGCTGGTCCAGTACGGAGCGGGAATGATGACCTCATCGCCATCGTTGAGCAAGATCTGGAAGGATTCATACACGGCCTGCTTGCCGCCGTTGGTCACCACGACCTGATCGGCATTGACCTCATAGCCGGAATCGCGCAGCATCTTAGCCGCAATCGCTTCGCGCAGCTCGGGCAGGCCCGGCGTAGGCGTGTACTTGTAATTCTTCGGGTCAAGGCAGGCATCTGCCGCAGCCTTGACCACGTTTGCGGGGGTCGGGAAATTCGGTTCACCTGCGCCGAAGCCGACAACGTCAAGTCCGGCGGCCTTCATGGCCTTGGCCTTGGAATCGACGGCGAGCGTAGCGCTCGGTGCCACAGTGTTGATACGGTCGGAAAGAGTCTGCCATTGCGCCATAGTCATGGCTCCCATGCTAAACCTACAGCACGAAAAATCGCCAGAGCCGCACTATGGTGATGGAATCTGTCGTGTGACAGATTCCATCAGTCACACGAGCACGAGATTGTCGCGATGAACCAGTGGGTGGGCGTACTGGGGGCCGAGGAAACGCTTGAGTTGGGCGGTGTTACGCCCGAGCATCTGCGGAATTTCTTCGGAATCGAAGCCGGCGAGGCCTCGGCCCAGGTGTTCACCGCTTTCGGCATCGATCCAGACCGGATCGCCGGCGGAAAAATCGCCATGTACTTCGAGCGCGCCGGCCGCCAGCAGCGAGGCACGCCCGCCGCGAATCGCCTGGCCGGCACCCGCATCGACCACAATCGTGCCGCGCGGGTCGGCGGCGAAGCCGATCCACAGACGGCGTGAGGAGCCGCGGGCCTTAACCGGTGCGAACACGGTGCCCACCGGATCGCCCATCATCGCAGGGCCCGCGTTCGAGGCGCAGGTGAGTACCGTGGGGATGCCCGAGACGGCCGCCACGCGCGCGGCCTCGAGTTTGGTGACCATGCCGCCGGTGCCGACCTTGGAGCCGGAGCCGGAGACTTGGATGTCGCCCAGCGCATCAATCACGTTGGGCACATATTCCACACGGCGGGAGCCGGGCTGCGAGGGCGGCGCAGTGTACAGCGCGTCCACGTCGGTCAGTAGCACCAAGGCTTCGGCCCGCACCAGGTTGGCCACCAACGCGGAGAGTCGATCGTTGTCGCCGAAGCGAATCTCGTTCGAGGCCAACGAATCGTTTTCGTTGATGATCGGCACCACGCCGAGGTCAAGCAGACGGTCCAGCGTGCGTTCCACATTGCGGTACTGGGTGGCACGAATCGTATCTTCGGCAGTGATCAGAATCTGGCCGACGCGAATACCGAATCGACCGAACGCAGTCTCGTAGCGGGCCATCAGTAGCCTGGCCGACGGCTGCGGTGGCCTGCTGAGTGGCCACGTCCACCGGCCGCGAGTCAAAGCCCAGAGGCCCGAAACCGGCGGCGATAGCACCGGACGAGACCAGCACCACACGTCCGCCCATCAATCGGACCTGAGCCAAGGCCGCGGCCAACGCGTCGAGCTTGTCCGGGTCGAGGTGACCGCTCGGCTGGGTCAGCGAGCTGGAGCCGACTTTCACGACAATGGTTCCGGCTGCGGCGATCATGCGCCGCACCTCGGCCTGACTCGGAGTGCTCATTTATTCCTCGGTTTCACCATCTTCGCTGGACTCACCGTGGCCGAACAGGCTGGTTTCGTCATGGCGATCGTCGTCAACGGTCGGGTCGGCCCAGTGGCCGGCCTTGCGTTCGGCCATCATCGCGTCGCGCACGGCGGCACGGGCGTCCATCATCTCGTGGTATTGGGCACGACGTTCGGCGTTGGAGCGGCGGTGCGTGCGCGGGTCCAGCTCTTCGAGACGCAGATCCTTGCCTCGGGCACCGAGGTTGGAGCCGTCGAGCATTTCGGCACCAGCGGAGATGGTCGGATCCCAATCGAATTCGACCATACGGGCACCACGACCGATGCGCACTTCGTCGCCGGGGTGAGCACCCTTGCGGCGCAGCTCGTCCTCCACGCCCAGCTTGGCCAAGCGGTCAGCCAGGTAGCCCACGGCCTCGTCGTTGTCGAAGTTGGTCTGCATGACCCAGCGCTCCGGCTTGACGCCACGCACCTCGAAGAACACTTCGCCATTGCCGAGTTCGCGGCGCTCGACCGTGAACTCAAGCGCACTGCCGCCCTCGTCAGCACGACGCGGACGGCGGCCCTTGGTCTCCAATGGCTTGATGACCACGCGAGCCTCCTCTTCGGCCTGCTCGCGGTTGGCCACTTCCTCACGCATCTCGTGCACCAGCGCAGACAACGCGAAGTTGAGCTCCTTTAGACCCTCGTGCGAGGCAGTGGAGATCTCAAAGACCTTCAGCCCGAGTTTCTCGAACTCCGGACGCACGAACTCAGCCAATTCCTTGGCCTCGGGCACATCGATCTTGTTCAGAATCACGATGCGCGGGCGTTCGGGAATCGGGATGGCACCCAACGGCAGCTCGAGCTTGTCGGCGTAGAGCGCCAACTCGTTTTCCAGCGCGTGGTAGTCGGACATCGGGTCGCGGTCCGGTTCAAGCGTGGCGCAATCGATCACATGGGCGATGATTTCGGTACGTTCGATGTGGCGCAGGAACTCCAGTCCCAGGCCCTTGCCTTCGGAGGCGCCCGGAATCAGGCCCGGCACGTCGGCGATGGTGTATCGAGAGTCGCCGGCGATAACGACGCCGAGATTCGGCACCAGCGTGGTGAACGGGTAGTCGGCGATCTTCGGCTTGGCGGAACTCATCGCCGCAATCAGGGACGACTTTCCGGCCGAGGGGAAACCGACCAACGCCACGTCGGCGATGGACTTCAATTCCAAAATCACGTCGCGCTCTTCACCGAGTTCGCCGAGCAGGGCGAAGCCGGGGGCGCGGCGGGTCTTGTTAGCCAGGGCGATGTTGCCGAGGCCGCCGGCACCGCCTTGGGCGACGACGCAGCGGTCGCCCTCGTGGCGCAGGTCGGCGAGCTGTGCGCCGGGATGCTTGGCTTTGCCCTGTTCGCCGCGCGCCTCAAAGACGACGGTGCCGCAGGGCACGGGCAGAATCAGGTCCTCGCCCTTGGAGCCGTCCTTATTGTCGCCCAAACCCATGGTGCCGCTGCCGGCGACACGATGCGGCATGAAACGATAGTCGAGCAGGCTGGTGGCATTACGGTCGGCCACGAACACCACGGAACCACCGTCGCCGCCATTGCCGCCGTTCGGGCCGGCCAACGGCTTGTATTTCTCACGACGGATGCCGGCCGAACCGTTGCCCCCATCGCCGCCCTTGACATGGACGGTTACTCGATCCACAAAATCACTCATATTGATTACCTTACAAAAAAGCCGCGTCCTTACGGGCGCGGCTTGAAAAAAGCTTGACGCTATATCGCTCAGGCGATGACGTCGACAACCTTGCGGTCGCGACGCACACCGAACTTCACGGAACCATCGGTGAGGGCGAACAGCGTGTGATCCTTGCCCATGCCGACGTTGTGGCCCGGGTGGAAGTTGGTGCCACGCTGGCGAACGATGATGTTGCCGGCCACGACGGCTTCGCCGCCGAACTTCTTCACGCCGAGGTATTGCGGGTTAGAATCGCGACCGTTGCGAGAGCTGGACGCACCCTTCTTATGTGCCATGATTCATGGTCCTTTCTATAACTCAGGCAATCGCCGTGATCTTGACGATAGTCAGCTTCTGGCGATGACCCTTACGGCGAGCAACACCAGTCTTGTTCTTGTACTTCTGGATGCTAATCTTCGGGCCCTTGGCTTCGTCGTTCACAACCTCAGCCTTGACGGACACCTTGGCCAGATCGGCGGCGGCAAGGGTGACCTTGTCACCATCGACAACGAGGGAGACCGGGAATTCCACGGTATCGCCCTTCTTAGCGTCGAGACGGTTCACGAGGATGACGTCGCCAACCTCGACCTTTTCCTGATGGCCACCGGCCTTCACAATCGCGTACATTATCGTTCCTTTTATGTTTTGGAAAGCTACCTTGCCTAACACGCACCGAGCTTGCGGTCAGACACCGAATTTCGAATCTACACCACCATGCGGACTAAATCAAATGATTTTTGCCCGCGTGTCAAGCACGACACACCTGTTACTCTTCCGCTTACTCTTCCGCCGTGTTGTTGGCAGCGACGGCAGCGGCGGCAATCTGAGCCAGTTTGGCTTTGACGTCGGCGCTGGAACCAGCCGGTTCGGGAGCGGGAGCGGTGCCGCGACCGTGCTTGTTGGTTTTGACGAACGGGTCGCCACCGCGAAGCGCGTAGGGATCGTCGTAGTCGGCCGAAACGGTCGGCTGATCATGCAGGATGAAACCACGGCCCTTGCAGGTCGGGCATTCCTCGGAGAACGCCTCGACCAGACCCTGGCCGATGCGCTTGCGGGTCATCTGCACCAAACCAAGCGAGGTGACTTCGGCCACCTGATGCTTGGTGCGGTCGCGTGCCAAGCATTCGACCAAGCGGCGCAGCACCAGATCGCGGTTGGCGGGCATGACCATATCCACATAGTCGATCATCACCATGCCACCGATATCGCGCAGGCGCAGCTGGCGGGCGATCTCTTCAGACGCCTCCAGGTTGCAACGCGTCACCGTCTCTTCCAAGGACTTGCCCTTGCCGATAAAGCGGCCGGTGTTCACGTCAATGGTGGTCATGGCTTCGGTGCGATCGATGACAATCGAGCCGCCGGACGGCAGGTAGACCTGACGCTCCATGCCCTTACGCAGCTGGGAGTCGATGGACCACTTGTCGAACACGTCCTTGCCTTCATGCTCGGCCGGGTCCCACTTCTCCAGCTTGTCCTTCAAGTCGGGGGCCATGGTGTCAAGGTATTCCTCGATACGGTCGTAGACCTTGTCACCTTCCACGATGAGCTTGCTGAAGTCGTCGTTGAAGATGTCGCGCACCACGCGGATGGCCACGTCGGGCTCGCCCTGCAGGAGCTTCGGGCGCTTGCCGTGCCAGAATTCCTCGCGCTTGGCGTTGATGCGCTCCCACTGGCGGACCAGTGATTCGAGATCCTTGACGATGGCGTCTTCGGATGCGCCCTCGGCTGCGGTACGGATAATCACGCCCATGTCTTTCGGGGCGATCTTGGAGACGATGTTCTTCAGACGGCTGCGTTCGCGCTCCGAAAGCTTGCGGCTCACGCCGGTCATGCCGCCGGATGGCACGAGCACCAGGAAGCGGCCGGCGAGCGTGACCTGAGAGGTCAGGCGGGCACCCTTGTGGCCGATCGGGTCCTTAGTGACCTGCACGAGCACCGGGTCGCCGGACTTGAACGCCAGCTCGATGCGGCGCGGCTGGCCTTCGAGACGAGCGGCATCCCAGTTGACCTCGCCGGCGTAGAGCACGCCGTTGCGGGCCTGGCCGATGTCCACAAATGCGGCCTCCATGCTGGGCAGCACGTTCTGCACGCGGCCAAGGTAGATGTTGCCGACGGTCTGTACTTCCTGGATGTCGGAGACGTAATGCTCGACCAGAACATTGTCTTCCACCACGGAAATCTGGGTGTGATGTTCCTTCTCACGCACCACCATCAGGCGGTCCACGTTCTCGCGGCGTGCGAGGAAGTCCTGTTCCATGAGCTGGCTCTGGCGGCTGCGCTCACGGCGGTTGTCACGGCGGCGCTGCTTCTTGGCCTCGAGACGAGTGGAGCCTCCACATCAGTGATCTCGTCGATGTACTGCTGCTTGCGGGAGCGGCGGACCAGCGGCTGTTCGCTGTTCTGACTCTGGTCGTCGGTGCCCTCGCCGTTCTTGCCGCCACGACGGCGACGGCGACGGCGAGTAACGGTCTGCTCCTCATCGTCCTCATCGCGATCACGGTCATGATCATCGCGATCGTCACGACGGCGGGAACGCGTATCTTCGGCATCGTTCTCGGCGGTATCGTGCTCGCCGTTGGCACCGGTTTCGCCGCGTGAGCCGCGACGGCGGCGACGGCGCGAACGGGTGCGGGTGGCGTCGGATTCTTCGTCGCCCTCCTCTTCGGCAATCGGCGAGTAGGCGATATCGTCCAGCTCGAGGTCTTCCTCAATCTGCTCGACTTCGGCGGCTGCACGGCGCTCCTGGGCGTTCAGGCGGCGGGAGCGACGGGAACGGCGAGAGTCGGAAGCGTCATCGGAATCGAAATCATCATGGTCCGTGTTGGCGCTGGCATTGGCGTCACCGGCGGCAGCGTTGCGGGAAGTGTCACGAGACGCATCACGGTCGGCGGCATTGCGGCCACGATCGTCACGGTCGTCACGGCGGCGGCTGCGCGGCTGCGCGTCGTCATCATCGTGGCTGCGCGAGCGGCGGGAGCGACGCGACGGACGTTCGTCGTCGTCAACATCGTCATCACGAGTGTCAGCGGTATCGTGCGCATCCACAGCGGCGGGCAGTACCGGTTCCTGGAAGAGCAGGGACGTCATCGGCTTGCCGCGGCGCACGGCCTCGTGGCCAGAGGGCAGGGATTCGACCGCGTCGAACAGGCGCTCATCCGGGGTGTCCTCGTGCGTATCCGCAACTGCACGGCGAGAACGACGGCGAACCGGACGGTCCTCGTCATCATCATCCATATCCATAGACGCACGGCGAGAGCGGGAGCGAACCGGCCGATCCTCGTAGTCATCATCGTCGGACTGGCGGGAGCGAGAGCGGCGGCGAACCGGGCGGTCCTCGTCGTAATCGTCATCGTCCACAACCGAACGGCGGCGGGAACGTGGGGCGTCATCGTCATCGAAATCATCGGCACTGACAGTGCGGCGCGAACGACGAGGACGATCATCCTCGCTATCCGAGTCGACCACTGTGGAAACGGCGCGGCGCGTACGGCGGCGGGTTGGGCGTTCGGCGGAATCCTGGGAATCGCTGGATTCATCGGAATCGCTGGAATCGGCTGACTTGGAATCGGCCGCAGTGCCGGCATCGGGAAGCGCGGGGGCTTCGAACAGCGGGGCGCGTTCCTGCACTTGCAGTTCCAAAGAAGCGCCGGCAGCACCAGTGCCGCGGACCACGCGCCGGCCGCCACGACGACGGCGGACAGGTTCGGCGGGCTGGGAGGCGGCGGCAGGCGCAGCGTTCACGGCTGCAGCCGAATCGGCATTGGATACGGTTGAATTATCGGTTCCGTCGTTGACGAAACCTTCACGGTTGTCAGTGGGCACAATGCTCCTCGCGGCGCGCTGCATCACGACGCCTATTTCCAGGCCTATACGCTTGTCTCACACCACGCTCTCACCGTGGCCGCACGAAAACGCGCCGCGTAAAGGCAACTTCGTCTCAAGTCTGTCCTGCGGGTGGCGGACACCGGCGCTTGCGTTGTCTCATTCTCAAGAGCCGCAAGGGGATCGACGCCATCTCGCACGCTGATGGTTATGCAGAACCACCATCCTTTAGTATGCCACATATTTTGTGCGGGCGTGGCCCGGCGAGGCTGACGTTCTCTCGGCTCCCCTCCCCCGCGGTGACAGCTCCCCTCAGGGAGGGGAGCTAGAGAGGTGTCAGACCAGCCAGTCGGTAAGGATTGCGGCCATGGCGGTCAGGTCGGATTCAGGCACCTGCTCGTCGTGCTTGTGAGCCAGCAGCGGATCGCCGGCACCGAGGTTGACGGCCGGGATACCGAGCTGAGAGAAGCGTGCCACGTCGGTCCAGCCGAGCTTGGCCAGCGGGTCGCGGCCAGTGCGCTCCTTAACCAGTCGGACCAGATCCTGGGCGAGCGGGGCGTTCAGGCCCGGGCGCGCGGAGGGGCTTTCGTCCTTCATTTCGATGCCGTAGCCCTCGAACACGCCGCCGGTAGCCACATGCTCGCCATTGCCGAGTTCGGCACCGGCGTCCGCGCCCATCATCAGAGCCTTGGCCTCGGCCAACGACTTGTCCGGGGCGAAGCGGTAGTTGACGTGTACGCGGCATTCATCCGGAATGACGTTCGTGCCTTTGCCGCCGGAGATCAGCGTGGCGTTGAGGCCCTCGCGATAATCGAGCCCGTCCACGTTCACGGTGGCCGGCTCGTAGGCGTTGAGTCGGTTCAGAATGTCGGCCGCCTTGTGGATGGCGTTCTCCCCCATCCATGCACGGGCGGAGTGCGCGGCCACGCCGTGGGTTACGACGTCGAAGCGAATCGTACCGTTGCAACCGCCCTCGATGCCGCTGTTGGTGGGCTCGCCGATGATGGCGAAATCGCCGGTGATCCAATCGGGATGGGCCTCGACGACTTTGCGTAGGCCATTCTTTTCGGCGACGACTTCCTCATGGTCGTAGAAGACGTAGGTGAGGTCGACTTTCGGGGTGGTTTCCGGCGTGCGGCCGTCGAGCGTGGCGGCGAGGTAGAGCATCACCGCGTCGGAGGCCTTCATATCGGTGGCACCGCGGCCCCACAGCACGCGGTCTTCGGGATGAGCGTGGGCGATTTCTTCGCGAATCAGCGAATCGCCGGGCTCCAGCCACTTTGGTGGGAAATTGTCGATGACCGGCACAGTATCGAGGTGCCCGGCCAAGATCACACGGCTCGGCTTGCCGAAGTCGGTGCTGGCCACCACTGTGTCGCCGTGACGGCGGACGGTCAGGTGCTCTTGCTCGTTAAGGAAGGCCTCGACCTCGTCGGTGAGGGGGCCCTCGTGGTCGGACACGGAGAAGTTCTCCATGATCTGGGTGAGCAGGCTGTTCAGCTGCTCGGCAGTGGATGCGGTGCGGTTCAATTCAAGCGTCATGTGAACAGCGTACCGCGTGGGCGGCGGGCCCAGCACACTCACTACATGAGATTTTGCGGCCGAATACATTTTTATGTGCCACACTGGGGTGGCGAAAGGGAGGATTATGCCAGGTCTAATCAGCGCCATGCAAGGCTTCTGCGTTATCGGCATCGTAATCGCGGTGGGATATGTTGCCGCACGAATGCGAATCGGCGGGCCGTCCGCTCAGATGGTGCTCAACCGGTTCTCCTTCTTCGTATCGAGCCCGTGCCTGATGTTCGCGATTCTCTCCAAGGAGCCGATTTTCGACATCTTCCACCCCTCGATTATCGTGGCGTTCTTCTCCGCCGTGCTGGTAGGCGTGGTGTTTTTGGTGCTCAACCGTATGTTCTTCCACCTGAATGCCCCGGACGCCACCATCGGTGCCCTGAATTCGCTGTACCTCAATTCCAATAACATCGGCCTGCCAATCGCCACCTACATTCTGGGCAATCCGGCTCTTGTGGCACCGATTCTGGTCATGCAGCAGGCCATCTTCACACCGGTGGGCCTGACAGTGCTGGACGTGACCACCAAGGGCAAGGTCTCCATCAAGGAAATCGCCAAGCAGCCACTGCATCAGCCGCTGCTTATCGGCTCGCTGCTGGGCATTGTGGTCTCTGCGATTTCCGCTAAAAGCGGCTGGTTCCCAGTGCCGAAATTCATTTTCGACCCGATCGACATGATCGGCGATTCGGCTGTGCCAATGATCCTGATGGCGTTCGGCATGTCCCTGCACGGCACCAAGCCGCTACAGCAGAAGGGCGATCGCCCGGCCATCTTCACGGTCGCGGTCCTCAAGAACATCATCATGCCAATTATCGCGTTCCTGCTCGCCTACTTCGTGATGGGCTTCCGCGGCTCCGAGCTGTACGCCTGCGTGGTACTCGCCGCTCTGCCCACCGGCCAGAACGTATACAACTACGCGGCCCGCTACAACGTGGGTCTCACCTTCGCGCGCGACGGCATTCTGATGAGCACCATGACCAGCCCGGTGTTTATCGCGATCATCGCGGCGCTGCTGTCGTGATGGGTGCGCAGAGAAGCGTTCTCAATAGTATCCGTGCGCGCAAATGCACAGATATCGTACAAACGAACATTTGCTCATCCGCATATTTGCGGTGATTTCAGCGTTTCTACGTTCGATTTGCGTATACGAAAGTACGCACAGTTGTTATTGAGAACGATTCGCTGCGCAGCTCGGCTCAGTCATCAGCCCGATAATCGGTCAGATTCAAGCTGGCCGCCACATGATTGGACGCGAACGCGCCGATGGAAACCAGCGCATAGCACAACACAAGCCCGCCGAAGAAGCTGGCCAGCGTGGCCGGTTCGGTCATCGAAGCGGCGAACAGAGGGGCCATAAGCAGCATGGAACAGCCGCCGGCCACGATCACCACGATGTTGAGCGGGGTGAGTACCTCGATGAATCGCGCACGGTTCAAGGTCTTGACATCAGTGCCCTCCAACACCAGCATGCGATATTCGCCGGCCTGATCGTACACGCTGCCGGCCTGCATCACACCGGAGCTGACCGCGGCAAGCACAGCGGCGAACACGAGCGTCAGAATGCCGCCGGTGCCGATGTCGCGAATGAACACGGTGAACGGGTCGTTGGCGTCATCGACCACGGCGGCCGATCCGAAGAATCCGCAGATCGACGTGATGCCGGCGATAAACACGGCCAACGCAATGCCGGACACATTGCGCCAGGCGCGCTTAGGGTTGTCGAGAATACGGCGCATGGCAATCATCGTGGCCGCATCCTTGGGGCGCTTGGCCTTGGCCTTGGCGCGAGCGGTGATCACCCACGTGCCGATAAGATTCACCAGCGCGAAGCACAGCAGCATGAAACCGATGATCACGCCGTACATCACCGCCTGGCCGGCCTGAGCCAGCATGGCCGGGTTCTTGAAGACGATCATGGCCACCACCACGACTACCACGAACAGCACCATACGGGTGCCTGAGGGCAATGCGGTGGCGGTGCGCGAGGTGACACCCAATGGGGTGATTGCCACGCGGCGCAAGGTGACCAGCGACGATATCAGCGCCAAGATGGCCACGCCCGCCAAGGTGATTACCAGCGCCAGCGGGCCGACCCATAGCTGTTCGAAGGTGAACCGCTGCTCCTGGAAGGGAATCAGCATGACTGCCGGCATCAGGGCGCAATAGCCGGCAATGCCGATAAGCGCGCCGATCAGCGCCTGTCCGGCGGCGTCAAGCGCAGTGAGACGCACCACCTGACCGGTGGTCGCGCCGGCCAGACGCAGGGCGGCGAGACGGGCGTCGCGGCGGGATGCGGCCAGTCGTGCGGCGGAACCGGCGAGCGCCACGAACGGCACGACGAGCAGCATGCAGGCGAATACCGCCAACGCCACATAGGCGGTGGAGAATTGGGCCAGGCTCGTCGGGTCGCTGATCTGCCGTTTCCACGCGGCCACCGTATCGGGCCGGCAGGCACCGAAGTCGAACGCGCAGGCGACGGTATGATCGGCCGAAGCCCGCCAGATGAAACCGTGTACGCCGCCGAGCACGGTGAGGAAGATGGTGGTGGCTGCGGCGAAGGCGATGATTGCCAGCATCGAGGTGTGGCCGGCGCTGCCGCGCAAGCCGGGGCGGTGAAACAGCCGCCAGAGGGCGAACGTGCTCATCGCGCGCCTCCTGCGGTGGTTTCGCTCCCGCCGGCTGGAGCTGCCGAGCGTAGCGAGGCTGAGGGTGATTCAGCGCCCTCGGGCCACCCCCAGTCAGCCTGCGGCTGACAGCCCCCGCCAGCGGGGGCGGAGTTGGGGTTGGCGTCTGTCTGGTGCAGACGGCCGTCCTGCATCATTACGGTACGGCCGCAGAACGAAGCGACGTTGGGGTCGTGGGTGACGACGACCACGGCGGAACCGTTGTCCCGCGCGGCGGCCATGAGAATGCCCATGACCTCGCGGCCGGTGGCTTGGTCGAGCGCGCCGGTCGGCTCGTCGGCGAAGACCACGGCAGGTTTGACGGCGAGTGCACGGGCGATGGCGATGCGCTGCATCTGTCCGCCGCTCATCTCCCCCGGCCGGTGCGTGGCGAGCGCGCGCAATCCCATGCGTTCCAGCCACAGGATCGCCGTGTCGGTGGCGGTGCGGTAGGGCATGCCGTCAAGCATCATCGGCAGGGCGATGTTTTCGACCGCCGGCAGTTCGGGCAGCAGCTGGCCGGACTGGAAGACGAAGCCGAAGTCGTTGCGGCGCAGTTTGGTGCGCTCGGCGTCGCTCATGCGGCTCAGGTCGGCACCACGGAAGATGACGGTGCCGGCGGTCGGCTTAATGATGCCGGCGAGCGCGTGCAGCAAAGTGGATTTGCCGGAGCCGGACGGGCCCATCACGGCTACCGTCTCGCCCTCCCGGAGCGTGAAGTTCACGTGGTTCAGGGCGAGCGTGTGCATGGTCGGCATGGCGAAGCCGGGCTGGGCTGGCTGGGATGGCTGGCCGGCCTGAATGGCACCCGGTCCGGCCGCAGCGGGATTCGCCGACGCATAACCGGCTCCCGTGCCGGCTGGTATCACGCCGGTGACGCCGTGCCCGGCCTGTGCGCGGGCCATGCTGGCGGTGTAGTCCATGACCAGGTCATGGGCCTCGATGACCGGGGCCCACTGCTGGGTGTGTGATGCCGGCTGCTGGAACTGTTGGGGTTGCTGAGACTGCTGAGGCTGAGCCGCCGGTCCCGGCGCCGGCTGAGGCTGCTGCAATTGCGATGCTGCTGTATTCATACTCCCGAGCGTACGGAGCGAACGCCCAGCCGACCATCGGGCTGCGGTATGAACCTTTCTGGATTACCGGCCCGCTCCTCATCCGCAAGGATTAGAGATACGCAGTCGACGCGACAATCCATATATCAGATGTTCATTGCTCGAGAAGACGAGGAACAGTGGAAGACCGGTTCGGGAGCTGGAACCACATAGGCCGGTTCGGCTGGATATGCGAATCGCACGCACGGTATGTTCAGGGAACCAGCGCGCTGCGCGCCTGTACATCGAACAGACCAAGCAAAGGAGCCCACATGGCCATCGCAATCGACATCCCGCACACACCAATCGTGTCCGTACAAAAGTCGTACAACAGGAGTATGACTACAGAGAATAACAAGAACAGTCGTTTTGAAATGAGACTCACCTAAGAGCAACGTTCCAGAATCGACCAAGCGGCCGAGTCCAAAGGCATGACTTCGTTGCAATGGGCATTATCGAATCTGCTCGCCGCCGCAGATCGGGACATCCATGAAGCTCATATCATTCGGCTCAACAGTAAAGCGTGGAATGATTTCACCGCAGCATTAAACGAACCTATGGGCCTACGTCTGAATGAATTGTTGGAGCGTGATCCCATATGGACGTGACCAACTTCACTGAGCCTCGGCACCTGACTGCGAGCGAGGATATTTCTGGTTTCGACTGCGGCCTGCCATTGGTCAATGATTGGCTGGTTTCCACACACTAAGTGCATACAGCATTGAGCATTCGGAAGCTCCCGGTTGGCTGAGGCGAAATAGTCCGAACCCCATTCCCGTAATTTTGCTAGGCATGATGGGCGTGGATATCAGATTTCAAACCATGCACGTCGACAGTCAGTTACTCCGAGATGCGGTACTTCATTCTCTGAACGATATGATTTTCGGCATATCCCTGAATCATCTAGAATGTTTACTCCGCTCAATGTCCACAATCACCAATGATTAATGGCTGGAGACCGCTATTTGACGCCGACCATTGTCTGAATCGCATTCAGACACAACACTCCTCATTGCGCGCAGACCAGCGAGTTCCGCCGAGTCGGCGATGTGTCTCTTCGGCGGTTGATTTAGGATTTTCCGCATGCGACAGCTGACCACACCGCTAAAAATGCCATTTTCGCACTGACTTGGGGCGGAGGTCGTGGCGAAACGCACGAGGAAACGTGTGTCATCCGATATGGTCATGCCCGCCAGGCATTGAAGCGTCCTGTCTATGCGCGGTTGATGTCCCGGTGGCGGGGTCAATCGATCGACATACGAACCGGGACAGATTCGGCTGTCCCGGTTCGGGATTTCGGCCTCTTTTGGCGAACCGGGACAGGCCCTTCCATGAACACCCGATATATGCAAATCCAAAACCCCGGAATTCCGCCATTCCCCGACGGCGACCATCGCACGATAGGGCGTCAGGTGAATGAGATTCTGTCCCGGTTGCCCAAAAAGAGGCAAAATGACGAACCGGGACAGCGAAATCTGTCCCGGTTGTCCCAAAAGAGACGAAATGACGAACCGGGACAGCAGAATCCGTCCCGGTCCACACGCGGTTCACACGGCATTACCCAAGTAAACTCATCGGCAAAACATTGGCCCAGCCAACACCACTACCGATGTCCAGCACAGGCCAGCTCGTCCAGGCGGGCGGCGAAGCGGGGCCAGTCGGTCTTCATAGCGGTGAGGAGCTTGCGGTTGGGCACGTCGTCAATCGGGACCCAGCAGATTTCCATGCTTTCGTCGTCGTTTGCCTTGGGCTCGACGGTGTGGCCGGGCTTTTCGAAGGCAAACACGGTGGTGTAGGCCCACGGGCCGTGGTCCTCGCGGTAGGAGCCGACTACCTCGATGTCTTCGGGAGTGATGTTGGCTTCCTCATAGCTTTCGCGCAGCGCGCCCTCGATGGGCGATTCGCCGTCCGCGGTGGCACCGCCGGGAATACCCCACGTGCCGCCTTCGGCGCTCCACGCGGCGCGATGTTGCATGACCACGTGGGTCACCTTGCCACTCACCGGGTCGCGACGAGCCAGCAGAATACCGGAAGCACCGTTGGTGCCCCAATGCTTGCGGCCGCAGGCGCAGTCCACCCAGCCATCGCCGGGCTGGTGTACGTTTTCGACCGGCGGCAGAATGCCAGCGTGCTGGTTGCCCGATGCCTTGCTTTCCGGTTCCAGTTCACCACGGCCGACATTCCACAGGTCAGTCCACGTGATGCCCAGTTCGCCGGCCAGATGCCGGGCCAGCGGCAAGCTGAGGCCGATGATGCCGTGCGGATCGCCCTCAATACTGTCGATGAACGCACCACCGAAGCCTTCCAGCGTGAACGATCCGGCGACTTCCAGCGGCTCGCCAGTGGCAATGTACCGTTCGACGTCGGCATCGGTGAATTCGCCGAAATGGACTTTGGCGTGGCTTGCGCCGCGCACGGTACGCCCGGTCGCGAAATCGATCAGGCAGTGGCCGGTCCACAGTTCGCCGGTCGCGCCGCTCATGCGCTTCAGTCGTTCGCGGGCCACGGCTTCGCTGTGCGGCTTGCCGTAGCATTCGCCGCCCAAGAGGAACATCGAATCACAGCCGAGAATCAGCGGGCCGACTGTCGCCTCGGTCAGTCCCGGCTGTCCGGCAATAGCGGTGGCGATGGGTTCGGTGACGGTCGGCATATCGATGCCGGAGAAGTCGCGCGTGGTGGCGATTTCCGCCTTGGAATAGTCAATGGGCTTGCCAGCGGCGGCTTCACGCAAGTCTTCGACGGCAGCTTCGCGTTCCGAATCCTTGATTTCCTTGGCCTTGAGCGGGTAGGCGATCACGCGGTCACCGGTCGCAGCGGCGGCAGTATCGGCCACATCACGATACGCACGATGAACGGCCTCGGCCTTGGCCGCGGCCAGAATCATCACGCGCTGCTTGATGCTCAAATCGTCGACGGTGACGCCTTCTTCACGGGCGGCCGCTTCCAGCGCAGCAGGCTCATCCACATGCGAGACGCGAATTGTGGGGCAGATACCCGCCGAATACAGCACGTCACGGCGAGGCTTGGACTTGGAAGCAAGAATTAGTGGAATGGGCATGACTTAAGTCCTTATGCTCCCGCTGGCGGAGCTGTCGAACGAAGTGAGACTGAGGGTGGTCTCGTGCCGGTATGGCGGACCACCCTCAGACCGCCTG
>ENA-OQBG01000114-OQBG01000114.1-human-gut-metagenome-genome-assembly--contig:-NODE-114-length-19811-cov-2.519610_pt1 | contig 19811 bp, 27 predicted proteins | sample MGYA00242746_ERZ504551 | MGnify/ENA primary metagenome ERZ504551 (study PRJEB26092, sample SAMD00036289) | human gut metagenome | host: Homo sapiens | study: EMG produced TPA metagenomics assembly of... | reverse complement strand
CTTTAATATCAATAACTTATAAACTTCACATATTCAAAATTTGTTTTTAATCTATTTTGATAATCCACTTATATTATCTTGAATCTGAATTTCTAATTCTTTGCCCTTTTGAATACGTAAATAATATCCTGAAGCCATTCCATCAAAATCATCGCGTTCGTCTTGATCACTATATGCTTTTAATTCTATAGTTTTTCGTATCTATATAAATATTATTTTTACCATTAGCAGCAAAATTCATTAAATACTCAAAAAATTGTTTTTGCAAAATAGCTTTATTTATATCTACTAAATAAGCAGCAGGAGTTTTTCTTGTCTTTATAGCTAAAAATGGTTTTTTAGCATTCATTCCCATATTATTATCTGGAATACCTTGTATTTTCCCCTCAACTTCTACATTATAATCATTACTATTATAGATGTTAGGGAAAATATATCTATTATCTTCTTGAATAAATAATTCTTTATTCTTCTTATTATCTTCTTCATCTGCTTCAAAAACTTCAAAGAAAATTTTAAGATAATCTTTCTTTTTTAAATCGATATTTATCAATTTATCAATAGAAAAAATATGCTGTTTTATCCAACTTCTACATTTTTCCAATATTTCTATATTTACAGGAGCATATTCTTCTTCAAATTTTTGATAAATCTTACTTGCTTCTTTAGATTTCTTATATTTTGCTTCTAAAGGATTTTTTAAAGTATCATAATAATTATCAATAATAGTTTCTGTTAATTTAGACGTAATACTTTCTTTTTCACTGCAAATGATAAATAGTTATTAGAATGAATTACTTTTTTGCTATCCACTGGCTTATTCATAGAAATCAATTTACTATGATAATCATAAAAACATATCTCTTTTAAAATAACTACCTTTTACTACAGCCTCACTCGTTCCTCGTTTTTCTTATCAAGTTTTATATCTTGATAATTTTATCTTACCTTCAGCATCTACAAATTATATAAGAACCATCTGCTGGTATATATTCGTCCAAGATAAGATTATTATCATAGTCTAATTCTCTTTTTAAATACTTCTAAACATTCTTCAAACATAAAATTCCTCCTTTTCTTTTTAAATAAAGTTATAACCAACGATAATTCAAAAAATCCACAGCCACGCGCATTCATCTCACCCAGACCAACACCTAAAGCGAAATACCATAAATCTTGAGCACGCTTATTATCTGCCACTTGTATTTGAACTTTATCGCCCAATAATTTTATATTTTTATATTCCATAGCAATTGGCTTTTTATTTTTAAGTTCTATCACAGTGTATAAGTCAAAATCTTCATCAATTTTTTTCTTGATGATAAGCATTCCATTTTTTGATTAAATTAACTTTTAATCTTTGCTCAAAATTCTGCAAAACTTATAGCTTCTTTCCAATAACCTTTTTCTGTTTTTATAATCATAGGCGTAAGCGTATACACTGTTTCTAATAATTTCTTTGGCAACACTCTAATCTCAGCTACTAATCCTTTAATTTCTTTAGTATGATTATCCACACATACTAATTTAAAATATTTTGCTAATTCTAAATCTGCAGTACGTATAGTCAAAGTATATATCTTTCCTTTTTATAAACCCGATCTTTTTCTACTGGATATAACTGATCATAGCAATAATTTTTGTAACTATTCTGTTCATGAAAATTTAACCACTCTTCATCAGTTTTAAAACCCGAATCAATAAAAGCTGTTATCTTTTCTTGAATTTTATTAATAGCAATATCTTCTAATAAAAAGATCTGCATTCGTATTTGATAAACTTTCATCAAAATACTCCTTTCTAACCTTGTAAATATTGTGGACTATTTATCAATATTAAATAGCCCACAATATTTATAAATTTAATATTTAAGTACTAGATAATCTTTAACAGCCTTTTCTAATAGTTTTCCGCAATCAATATTTTCTGTTCTTATAATATAGTCTAAATTCCTAGAAATTTTTATTCTCTTTTCTACTGTTTTATCTTTATATTTTTCCAATACTCTAGTTATAATGTCCTCTTTAAAATCATCACTATTAAATAAAGACTTTAACTCAATTACATTTCGCATTGCTTTTCCTCCCCAAATATATTATTTATTTCAATCTTTAAAATAAATATATCACAAAATACCATCCATTTCAAGTTCAGATTAATAGTATTTTACCAAAATAATTAATTCCATAAAAAGATATAAATTAGAAAAAAACATCTTTTTCTTATATAATATTTTTTGCTGATTAAAATTAACATTTTGTATTTGAATGATTATTAGTATTTTCATTCTAGATTAACTGTAACATTTGATGTTTTCTATGTTCTAAACTATATATCCTACTAAAACTTTTAAGTTTAGCACGATATGACAAAAAACTGTAATAATTTGAGAAACTACTCAATTATTACAGCTTTTTTATATCTAAATTTAATTAAAGGAGATTTTATTTTGAATAAGACTGAAATCTTACAATATCTTACTGATAAACAAATACCTTTCACTAAATATGAACATGCGCCTATATTTTCTGTAGAAGAAGGCGATAAATCTAATCTTCCTAATCGTGAAAAAGTCATTCGCAATCTATTTTTATGTGATGCCAAAAAGAAAAACTTCTATCTTGTTTCTTTATTTGTGCATAAAAAATATCAACCTCAAAGAATTAAGTGAAAAAATTCCTAGCAAACGTCTTAGTTTTGCAAAACAAGAAGCTATGGAACAAATGTTAGAAGTAAAACCTGGTAGCGTTACACCACTTTGCCATATTAAATAACAAGGATAAAAATATCTTAATAATATTTGATAGTGAATTACAAAAACAAACAATAGGTATGCACCCTATGGAAAATACAGCCACTGTATTCTTAAAATTTGAAGACTTATATAACCTATTATTGCCACATGGCAATGAAATTCGCATTATTGATTTATAAGGTTTTTATAAATAATAATTGCCGATTTTCTTTTAGAGAAATAAATTCATGATATATTTCAAATTCTAACTTTTGTGAAGTTTTATACTAGCTATATTCTTTCTAGCTACTTGAGCAGTAATTACCTTATATCCATAAAATTTAGCTATATTTTGTATTAACAGTATACTTTTAGTTGCTAATCCTTTATTCCTAAATGGTTTAAAAATTTCTACTCCTTCACTAACTACAGTACTAGTATGTTGATATAATGATATCATACCCACTATCTGTCTATTTTCTACAATAGCAAATATCTCAAAAAATTTATTTTTATGTTTCAATAAATTCCATTCTCTTATTATCTGTTTAAATTGTTCTTCTTTTAAATTAGGCATATAATATTTTGTCAATTCAAGATAATCATTTTCATTAAAATGTCGTAAATACAATTATTTACACCTCTAAATAGTTATTATATAGTAAAGAGGCAAATATCAAAAATATTTGCCTCTCTTCTAACTATACGATCTGGAATAAATAGAATTTAAGATAATAAGTTTCTGGGATACCAAATACAATTGGGTGGTCAGGAGATTGCTGACGTGCTTCTATCTGACGAAGTGTTACTTTTGCATCACTTGCTGCTTCATTTAACATTTTTAAGAATAAATCTTCTTTCATGAAATGAGAGCAAGAACAAGTTGCTAAATATCCGCCACGTGGCAATAATTTCATTGCACGTAAATTAATATCTTTATATCCACGATAAGCATTTGTTACAGTCGCATGAGATTTTGTAAATGCTGGTGGGTCTAAGATAATAAAATCATAATCTTTATTTTTTTCTTCAATGAGTTTTGTTCAATAAATTAAATTACATCAGCTTTTTTCTTATTCTACAGCTTTACCAATAGCTTCATTAAATGTTGGGTGTGGGAATATTATTTTCTGTAGGTCTACTAGCGTTAATTCTTGTTGAATAGCTTGTGTAAATTGACTAATCATATCTGTAGCATGAGCACACATCATTTGTGCTCCCAAAATACAATCAGTTTCTTTATTCACTATTATTTTTATAAAACCTCTCTCTTGTAAGGATAATACAGTTTTACCATTAGCACCCATAGGATATTTTATGGTTTTTACATTAATTCCTTGAGCTTTAGCTTCATCAAGAGTCATACCTACAGAGGCGATTTCTGGATTAGTATAAATACAACTAGGTATTAATTTCATATTATAAATTGGCGCTCTGCCTAACATATGACAAACTGCATTTATTGCTTCTGCTGTAGCAACATGAGCTAATTGTATACCACCAATAACATCTCCACTAGCATAGATATTTTCTATATTTGTTTGATAATTTTCATTTACTTTTATCTTACCTCTATCAGTTTCTATTGATAGATTATCAGCAAAAAGATTTTGAGTATATGCTCTTCTACCTACAGCCATCAATACTTTATCTGCTGATATGATATATTCTGCATCTTTTTGTAGATACTTACAATTATATTTCTTTGTTCCTTCGTTATAGCTTATTTCTTGGACTAATGCTTTGTTTGAATTTCCACATTGCGTTTACTCAATAACATTTTTAAACTTTGTGCAAATTCTTTATCCATATTAGCTAAAATTCTATCTAATGCTTCTAAAATAATAACTCTTTTTCCTAAGGAAGCATATAAAAAGCAAATTCAATACCAATAACGCCACCGCCAATAATAGCTATTTGCTCATATACATTTTCATCATTTAATAATTCATCGCTATTTATAGTCAATTCAGCACCTTTTATTGGGGGCATAGCTGGCACTGAACCTGTGGCGATTAAAATATTTTTAGCTTCAATATTTTCTACTTTTTCATCACTTTGAATTGCTATCTCATGTTCGCCAACAATCTTAGCACAGCCTTTGATTATCGTTACTTTATGCATTTTCATCAATTTAGCTATGCCTTCACGAAGTTTTTGTATCACATCTTGCTTATGCAATTGCATTTTTTTCATATCAAAGGATAATGCTTGATAATCTAATCCTATTATGTCCGCTTGATTAGTCATCTCACGATATAAATCAGCCGTATGCAATAATGTTTTTGTGGGTATACAACCATTATTTAAACAAGTTCCACCAAGCTCTGATTTTTCAATTAGAGCTGTTTTCAATCCTTGTTTAGCAGCAAAAACTGCTGCTTCATATCCTGCTGGACCTGCCCCAATTATTGCTAAATCAAAATTTTCCATAAATCACCACACCTTTATAATTTACAAATCATCTTGAATTAAAGTTATTAAATCTTTACTCATAATTTTATCTTCAGTTAAAATTTCTATCCGCTCAATTATATTTCTTTTTATATACAAACAATCTTTTAATGCTTCTTTCAATGATAAAATAAAATTTTGCTCCATAGCGTCAGAATATATCTCTATATCCTTGACTCTACCTTTATCTACATAAATATAAAATTCCACATTTCCCCATGAGAAACGTCTTTGCAAATGATTTGTAAATTGTATTTTCCGTCCAAAAATCCAATCCCAGTCGCTAAATTTTTGCATTAATTCATTTATCTTTAATTTATCAACAGAATTAATCACATAATCCACAGCTGAACAATTATAAATTTTCTCTGCGGATATTTTTATCTGCTTACACATTGACTCTACTGTAATATCAGCATTATATTCTTTTAAATTCGTTACACGTGATTTTATAGAATCCACGCCTTTTGATTGTAATTTAGCTTTATCTACATTTAAGAATTTCAGCATTTGTTCACTATCTACCGATAGTAATAAAGTCCCATGATGATAACAAAAATCTCCTTGTTTATAAAAAGCATTTCCAGAAAACTTCTTTTGCTCAATAGTTATATCATTGCGACCTGTTTTTTTTGCTTTAATTCCTAAAGCTTGTACAGCCATCAAAATTACAGATAATTGTCTATCTATATCATAATCTTCTTTTCTCACACAAAAAGTGAAATTCAAATTTCCCAAATCATGATAGACAGCACCGCCACCAGATAAACGGCGAGCTATTTTTCCACCATCTTGGATAAATTTTTCTACATGACATTCTTGCCAGGCATTTTGATTTCTGCCAATCACAATGGTGTGCTTATTTTGCCATAGATAAATTATCAATTCACCTTTATTTACAGTAGTAGTCAAATATTCTTCTTTAGCTAAATTATAATAGGGATTAAAGCCATCACCTCTTACAATTTTTATACTATTTATCATAATTAATCACTCTGCCTGATAGCGTAATATTGGTTTTCTTGCAGCTAAAACTTCATCTAAACGACGCACTACAGTATTAAGTGGCATTTCATGCATAATATCTGGATTTTCTATCGCAGTTTTATAAATTTCTTTATAAATTTTAATAGCTTCGTCCATCTGTGCCTTGCCTTCTGTTTCTGTAGGTTCTACCATCAATGCTTCATGCACAATTAATGGGAAATACATTGTTGGTGGATGAATGCCATAATCTAACATAGCTTTTGCTACATCTAAAGCAGATACATTATAATCATGTTTCAATTGTTCTAAGCTCATTACAAATTCGTGCATACAAATGCCATCATAAGCCATATTAAAAGTATCTGAAAGCTCATGTTTCATATAATTAGCATTGAGTACAGCATTTGCCGAAGCTTCACCGATGCCTTCTTTGCCTAAAGTCATAATATAAGCTAATGCTTTCAATACTACGAGGAAATGACCATAAAATTCTTTTACCATACCATATGATTTTTCATAGCGTACTAAATCAAAATAATCATCTTTTTGCACCACTTGATATCCTGGTAAAAATTCTTGTAAAAATGCTTTACAACCAATAGGGCCGCTTCCTGGGCCACCGCCACCATGTGGAGTAGCAAAAGTTTTATGCAAATTAAGATGTACTACATCAAAGCCCATATCGCCAGGACGAGCCCAACCCATTACAGCATTTAAATTTGCCCCATCATAATAGCATAATCCGCCTACATCATGTATCAACTTTGTAATTTCTAATATATTTTTATCAAAAATACCAACTGTATTTGGATTAGTTAACATCAAACCTGCGATATTTTCGCCTTCTTTAGCCAATACAGCTTTTAATGCTTCTATATCAACACAACCATCACTAGATGATGGAACAGAAATAACATCATAATTTACCATAGAAGCACTTGCTGGATTTGTGCCATGTGCAGAATCAGGAACAATTATTTTATGACGTTTTTCATCATTTCTGCTCTTATGATACGCTTTGATTAATAATAATCCGGAAAATTCACCATGCGCGCCAGCTGCTGGTTGGAAAGTCATTTTATCCATACCAGTTATTTCACATAAATAATCATTAGCCAAAGAAATCGCTTCTAATGCACCTTGTACAGTTTTTGTATCTTGCAATGGGTGAATATTAGTAAAACCATTGAAACTTGCTACTTCTTCATCAATTTTAGGATTGTATTTCATAGTGCAAGAACCTAAAGGATAAAAACCATTATTTACGCCATGTACATTTTCTGCTAATTGCGTATAATGACGACTGATTTCATTTTCAGACAGCTCTGGTAAATTCAAAGTCTCTTGACGTTTTGTAGGCAATTCTACTTTGGGAACATCACAAGGCGGTAAAATACTACATTGATGATTTTGTGTACTTTGTTCAAAAATTAAATTCATATCTACACCGCCTTTACTAATTCAACTAATTTATCAATTTCTTCTTTAGTATTCATTTCTGTAGCACACCATAATATTTCTCGTTCATTTAGTGGCAATCCACCTAAAATATTATTTTGAGCTAATTTATCCATAATATCTTGTGTATTTTTAGCAGAAACAGTAACAAATTCATGGAAATATGGTTGCTGATATTTTAAAGTCAGACCTGCTTTTGACAATTCTTCTGCTAAATAATGAGCTTTGGCTACTGATTGTTCTGCAACTTCAACTAAACCTTTAGCCCCCATAGTTGCAAGATAAATTGAAGCTACTAATGCACACCACTGCTGATTAGAACAGATATTAGAGCTAGCTTTTTCTCTGCGAATATGTTGTTCTCTTGCCTGCAATGTAAGTACGAAAGCTCTTTTTCCATCAACATCAACAGTTTGACCAACTAATCTGCCTGGCAATTTACGCATCATTTTATCAGTAGTCGCCATAAATCCTAAATATGGACCACCAAAACCAAGTGGTAAACCAAGTGGCTGAGCTTCTCCTACTACAATATCAGCACCTGCTTGTGCTGGAGTTTGCAATACTGCCAAAGCTATTGGATTAGCGCCTACAATATATTTTGCTTTTACCTTATGCACTACTTCACCAAGTGCTACAAGGTCTTCAATATTACCAAGATAATTTGGCTGTTGCACATAAAAACAACTAGCTTCATTGTCTATCATTGTTTTTAGTGCTTCGATATCAGTAACACCATTTTTTCTGGCACTAATTCAACTTTTATATCATGACCAAAACTATACGTTTTAATAACTTCTATCACTTGTGGATTAGTAGTTGCTGATACATAAACAGTATTAGCTTTTTTGCGTTCATAACACATAGCTGTTGCTTCTGCTGCTGCCGTTGCTCCATCATAAACAGAAGCATTTGCGATTTGCATACCAGTTAATTCGCAAATCATAGTCTGAAATTCAAATATAGCTTGTAATATTCCCTGACTTATTTCTGCCTGATATGGTGTATATGCTGTTACAAATTCTTCTTTACTTGCAATAGCTTTTACCACTGATGGAATGTAATGATTATACGCACCAGCTCCACGGAATATATGTTTATAAACTTTATTTTTATCTGCTAAATCTTCAAATTTTCTTTTAACTTCAAGTTCAGCTAAGCCTTTTGGTAAATTCAAGCCATTTTTTAATAACACTTCTTCGGGAATATCTTTATATAAATCCACGAAAGAATTAAGACCACATCTAGTTAATAATTCCTGCTGTTCTTTTTTACTATTGACTACATATGTTCCCATAAAATCACCTCAATAATTATTTAATCGAGAGTTTGTACATATTCTTCATATTCTTTAGCACTTAATAAATCTTCATGGTCAGTTAAATTGCTAACTTTAATAAACCATGCACCATAAGGATCACTATTAATAAGTGCTGGGTCATCAGCTAATTCTTCATTAACTGCTTCAATAGTAGCACTAACAGGAGAGAATACATCAGATACAGCTTTTACAGACTCTACATCAGCAAAAGTTTCACCTTTAACTACTTCATCGCCTTCTTCTGGTAAATTAACAAAAACTAAATCACCGAGTGCATCTTGAGCATAATCTGTAATACCAATTAAATAAGTTCCATCTTCTTGTTTTTGTACCCATTCATGAGATTTTACATATAATAATTCTTCTGGAAAGTTCATAATTTATTCCTCCTAAAATTTATAAATTTATTTTCTTTATTTACTTCTTTTATAAATGGTAATTTAACGATTTCCGCTTCAACCATACGACCACGTACATCAACTTGTACTTTTGTACCTACATCTTTATGTGCTACATCTACAATAGCTAAAGCCACTGCCTGTTTTAAATATGGACAATGTGTACCTGATGTAGTAACACCGATTTTTTCTCCATCAATATAAACGTCTTGTGCTTCTCTAATAATTCCTTTTCCTGTAACTTTCAAGCCTACACGACGCTAGTTGGTGCCCCTTTTTGTTCTAATGCACTCTTACCGATAAAGTCTGGTTTATCCATTTTTACAAAAATGCCTAAGCCTGCTTCTTTTGGAGAAATTTCATCATTCATTTCATGACCATAAAGTGGCATTGCAGCTTCCAAGCGCAAAGTATCTCTTGCACCTAAACCACAAGGGATTAAGCCATCTTCTTTGCCATTTTCTAATAATAAATTCCAAATAGCTGGAGCATATTTACTAGCTACATAGATTTCAAAACCATCTTCGCCTGTATATCCTGTGCGAGAAATAATGCAATCAATATCATCAATCTTAGCGTCAAAAATACAAGTGTAATATTTTTGTGGAATATTTTTTTCATCAGTAACTTGAGCTAAAATATGTTCACTTTTTGGACCTTGTAATGCTAACTGAGCATATTCTGCTGAAACATCACTAAATTTTACATCACCAAAAGCATGTGCTTTCATCCATGCAAAATCTTTTATCTTTTATTAGCAGCATTAACTACAATAAAAATACTTATGTTCATGCTGTTTATATACGATCAAATCATCAACTACGCCACCTTGTTCGTTGCACATTGGACTATAGCGAGCATGATTAATATCTAAATCTGTATAATCATTGGATAATAACATGTTTATATTTGCTAGAGCATCTTCACCTTCACAAATTATTTCACCCATATGTGATACATCAAATAAGCCACAAGCTGTACGCACTGCTAAATGTTCTTTAATTACTCCTGTAGCATATTGAACAGGCAAACTGTACCCTGCAAATTCCACCATTTTACCATGACATTTAAGATGTTCTTCATATAATGGTGTTTTTAACAAATCCATATATATTCCCTCCTTGTAAGTATTACTGACACTAAAATTTAACGTTTTATATACTTAATTGTCCAACTGACAAACCGATATTTTAAGCTTCATATAATGGGAATTTCTTACAAATAGCTTGAACTTTTGCTTTTGCTGCTTCAATAACAGCGCTATCTTCACGATTTTCGATAACATCAGCAATAATATCTGCTACCTCACGGATATCTTCTTCTTTTAATCCTCTAGTTGTAAGTGCTGGTGTTCCTAGGCGAATGCCACTTGTTACAAATGGGCTCAATGGCTCAAATGGAATTGTATTTCTATTTGCTGTGATACCTATTTCATCTAATAAAAATTGAGCTTCTTTTCCTGTGATATTTTTAGAACGCAAATCCACAAGCATTAAATGATTATCTGTACCACCTGATACAATTCTAAATCCTTTTTTCACAAGTTCATCTGCTAGGGCTTTTGCATTATCTAAAACTTGTTGTTGATAAACTTTAAATTCATCACTTAAAGCTTCTTTAAATGCTACTGCTTTTGCTGCTATTACATGCATTAATGGGCCACCTTGAATACCAGGGAAAATAGCTTTATTGAATTGTTTACCAAATTCTGCATCACGACAGAGGATTAAACCACCACGAGGTCCTCTAAGTGTTTTATGTGTAGTTGTTGTTACTACATCTGCATATGGTACTGGACTTGGATGAAGTCCTGCTGCTACTAAACCTGCAATATGTGCCATATCTACCATGAAATATGCGCCCACAGATTTTGCAATCTGTGCCATGCGTTCAAAATCGATAACTCTAGAATAAGCACTAGCTCCACCAACGATTAATTTTGGTTGATGTTCTTTTGCTAATCTTTCTAATTCATCATAATCGATGCGTTCAGTTTCTTTATCCACACCGTAAGGAATAATTTTAAAATATTTACCAGAAATATTTACAGGGCTACCATGTGTTAAATGACCACCGTCTGTAAGGTTCATACCTAAAATAGTATCTCCTGGCTCTAGCAAAGCAAAATATACTGCTGTATTTGCTTGTGCTCCGGAATGTGGTTGTACATTTGCATATTCTGCACCAAATAATTTTTTAGCACGGTCAATTGCTAATTGCTCTACAACATCAACATATTCACAACCGCCATAATAACGCTTACCTGGATAACCTTCTGCATATTTATTTGTAAGTACACTACCTTGAGCTTGCATAACAGCTTTACTTACAATATTTTCTGAAGCAATCATTTCCAATTTTTCACGTTGACGAGAAAGTTCTTTGTTGATGGCTTCTTGTATTTCTGTATCAACAACATCTAAATTTTTCAATAAATCCATATAATTATTCCTCCACCTAAGGGTTATTAATTATTTATAATAATTAATTTTAGAGATTGATTTTATTATTTTGCTTCTAAAGCCATGATTTTATTTACACGACGTTCATGACGACCGCCAGCAAATTCAGTTTTCATCCATGTACGCACAATTTCATCTGCAATTTCAAAACCAGTTGTACGTCCACCCATTGCTAAAACATTAGCATTATTATGTTCACGAGACATTTTTGCTGTATATGTTTCATGGCAAAGAGCAGCTCTAATACCTTTGATTTTGTTTGCAGCAATAGAAATACCAATACCTGTACCGCAAAGTACAATACCTCTATCAGCTTCGCCATTAGCTACTGGTGTACAAACTTTTTCAGCGACATCTGGATAATCTACAGATTCTGTGCCAAAAGTTCCTACATCTTCTACTTCTACTTCAGCAAATTCTTCTTTTAATACTCTTTTTACTTCTTCTTTTAAATCCACAGCACCGTGGTCACTACCAATAATTAATTTCATCTTAATCGACTGTATCCAGTCTTTCCCTCCTTATAGCTTTAATAGCTAAAGCTCAATTATTTCATACTATGATTATTTTATCATAATACAAAAGTTAATCAAAGGATTAAATGAAAATACTATTAAAGCCACTAGCCTTATGAAGTCTATTCATAATAGCAAGTCCTATGCCTTTATCTGTTGTACCTTGCGCTAAAATTATGTCTACATCTTTATCATCAAAATAGCGCAAACCTTCATATATTTCACTAGCTATTTGCGCTAAATTTTCTTGACTACCATAGGAAAAAGTATTTTGATGATTTAATTCATTAGCCACTTCATCGCTTACAAGTAAGCCAACTTTTTTTCCTTCATTTTCATACTTATACAAAATCTTTTTTTATTGATGATGACATCTTTTCGTTATCACCTTCAATTAAAATCATATCCACTTTAGGTGCATAATGTTTATATTTCATGCCCGGAGCTTTTGGTACTACATTAGCTCCCACAATAGCTTTATCAATTTTCACTACAGGGAAAATTTCTTCTAACATTTCTTTAGTAATAGCTCCTGGTCGTAAAATGATAGGAACATCTTCTGTACAATCTACAATTGTAGACTCTACACCAAATTGGCAAGCTCCCCCATCTAAAACCATATCTATTCTACTTTGCAAATCCTTATAAACAGCTTGTGCTGTTGTTGGACTTGGTCTACCTGAAATATTGGCACTTGGTGCTGCTATTGGTGTATCAGCATATTTAATCAAAGCTCTGGCTATATCATTATCTGGCATACGTACTGCTATAGTATCAAGACCACCAGTTTACTGCTTTTGGTACGATATCGCTTTTCGGTAAAATAATCGTGATAGGGCCTGGACAAAAAGCAGTCATTATCTTTTTTGCCATTGGTGTTACTTCGCTCACAATGCGACTTAACATTTTTTTGGTCATTGATATGCAAAATTAAAGGATTATCTGATGGTCTTCCTTTAGCCAAATATATATTTTTTGCTGCTACTTCATTTAAACCATCTCCGCCTAATCCATATACTGTTTCTGTTGGAAAGGCTACTAAACCACCATCTTTTATACATTGCCCAGCTTTTTTAAAGCTTCATCATCTATTGAATTTATTTTTATTAATTCTGTTTCCATGCCAATACCACCCTGTCAATACCTGCATAATCCTTGATGATTTCTATATTTTGCCAACCATTATCTATTGCCATCTGTTTCACAGGTTCAGCTTGATAAATGCCTATTTCCACAGCCATAAAACCGCCATCTTTCAAATATTTCATGCCTTGAGCAAATAATCTTTGATAAAAACTCAACCCATCTTTATTATCTGTAAGTGCCGATAATGGTTCATAATCTTTAACATCAATTTCTAAAGTTGCTATATCCTTTTGCGGAATATATGGCGGATTAGATACAATCACGTCAAAAAACTTTATCTTTTACTGGCTCAAATAAATCGCCTACAAAAAATTCACATCTATCATCTACTTGCAAATTCTGAGCATTTTCTTTAGCTACAGCTACAGCATTCGCAGAAATATCCACTGTAAAACCTTTTGCTCTAGGCAAATTTTTGAGTAAAGATAAAATAATTGCTCCACTACCTGTGCCAATATCTACAATATCATAACTTTGTTTATCACCAAAATTTTCATTTACTTTAGCTATAGTATTTTCTACTAAAATTTCAGTATCAGGTCTAGGTATCAAAGTATCTTTTGTAACTTTAAAATCAAATCCCATAAATTCTCTTTGACCTAAAATATAAGCTACAGGTATATGGCGAGCTCTTTTAGCTACATATTCACGAAATTTTGCCAATTCTTTTGCTTCCATAGGCTCATCAAAATGCACATACAAATAAATTCGCTTCTGTCCCAAAACATGAGACAGAAGCACTTCAGCATCAAGACGAGCAGACTCTATACCCTTTGATTTAAAATAATTAATTGTCCAATTCAACAAAGAACTTATAGTCCATACATCTCTTGATTTTTCCATATTATTTTACCTGTTTTAATCTTTCAGTTTGATCAGCAGTTATAAGTGCATTGATGATTTCATCAATTTCACCATTTAAAACAAAATCTAATTTATGAAGTGTAAATCCAATACGGTGGTCTGTTACACGACCTTGAGGAAAGTTATATGTGCGGATACGCTCACTTCTATCGCCTGAACCTACTTGAGATTTTCTATCTGCTGCGATTTCATTATTTTGTGCTTGTTGAGCTTGTTCTTGTACTTTTGCACGAAGTACTCTCATCGCTTTTTCTTTATTTTTAAGCTGAGATTTTTCATCTTGACATTGTACTACGATACCAGTTGGGATATGAGTAATACGTACAGCTGTTTCTGTTCTGTTTACATACTGACCGCCAGCACCACTAGCACAATAAGTATCAATACGCAATTCATTTGCTTTAATGTCTACTTCTACATCTTCAACTTCTGGTAAAACTGCTACTGTAACGGCTGAAGTATGCACACGTCCAGAAGACTCAGTCTGTGGTACACGCTGTACACGATGAGTACCACTTTCATATTTTAATTTACTGTAAGCACCATAACCATTGATACAGAAAGATACTTCTTTAAATCCGCCAAGTTCTGTAGGATTTGCATCAAGCATTTCAACTTTCCAGCCCTGCATTTCTGCATAACGAGAATACATTCTGAATAAATCACCAGCAAAAAGAGCAGCCTCTTCGCCACCTACACCACCACGGATTTCCATGATAACATTTTTACTATCATTTGGGTCTTTTGGCAATAATAAAATAGGAAACTCGCCTTCTAATACTTCTTTACGTGCAGATAATTCTTTTACTTCATCTTCAAGCATATGTCTCATATCATCATCTATATCTTCATCAAACATAGCTTTATCTTCATCTATTGTTTTGCATATTTTTTTGTATTCGCGGAATTTATCCACAAGTTCAGTAAGTGCAGCATGTTCTTGATTATATTTTTGCCATTTTGGCATATCTGCAATAATATCTGGGTCACTAATCAAAGATTCCAATTCTAAATACTTATCTTCAACTGCTTGTAACTTATCTAACAATGCCTTTCCACCTCATTAATTTTATTCAACTAAAAGATTAGCGGTAGGCTAATAAAAACCTTCCGCTAATTTAATTACACATTTATTTATTTCTATAATAAAATACTATATTAAATACTAGCATTTACTTTCAAATCATTTAAATCTTGTTTATCTATAGTATCATCATTTTTAGTTTCTACTTTTGCTGTTTCTTCTACTTCAATAGCAGCCTTTAGAGATTTTACAGCAACTTCTATCATTGAATCGTCAGGTTCTCTAGTTGTTAAATACTGTAACCATAAACCTGGCAAAGAAATAGCATGTACTATTTTATTTTTAGAACGACCAGCAAAACGAATTAATTCATAAGATATACCTGCTACTACTGGTAATAATAAAACCCTAGAAATAATACGTTCCCAAAGGCTTGGCCAACCTAAGAAAGAAAACATAAAAATGCTGACAATCATAACAATTAATAAAAATGATGTTCCACAACGTGGATGTAATCGAGAAAAATTTCTGTACATTTTCTGGTATCAATTCAACGCCAGCTTCATAAGCATGAATTGTTTTATGTTCAGCGCCATGATATTGAAATACTCTTTGAATGTCTTTAGCTCTCGATATGCCATATATATATAAGAAGAAAACAATCATGCGGACTAATCCTTCCCATAAATTCATAACCACATGACTATCTGTAGTAATTAAATTAACAGAAGCTGTAGGAATTACTACAAATAATAAAATAGCTGCACATAAAGATATAGCCATAGTAATTGCAATATCTTTATTTGTAAGCTTATCTGCTTCTTCCTCTCCTGCCATCTGTGCTGAATAAGTTAAGGATTTAAGCCCCATAACTAATGACTCACCTAAGGATAATATGCCACGGAAAAATGGCTTTTTAAATATAGGATATTTTTCTGCTAGAGAATTTATTGGTTTTACATCAACTGTAATTACGCCAGAAGGTTCTCTTACTGCTGTTGCCACTTTTTTAGGTCCACGCATCATTACACCTTCAATTACAGCTTGTCCACCTACCATTAATTTTTCTGACACTTAAAATCCACCTACCTTATTTAATTATAAATCTATAATTAGTATTTTAATTTTTAAATATAAATGAAGCAGAGCATTTTCTGCTCTGCTTAGCATTCGTATTTTTATTTTTGCCATAACGTTTGTTGAATTTTTCAATACGTCCACCAGCTGCCATGTCGCGTTGACGACCAGTGAAGAATGGATGACATTTGGAGCAAACGTCTACACGTAATTCACCTTTAACAGAGCCAGTTTTAAAAGTATTGCCACAACCACAGATAACTGTAGTTTCTTTATAATCAGGATGGATTCCTTGTTTCATTCTGTCGCACCTCACTCTCTGACATTTACTGATTGATTATATCACAGACTTGACATACTTGCAAGCTTTAGTTATACGAACTACATTAGTTTACAATATTTTTTATCAACAATCAATAGTAATTGCAAATATCGTTGTAAATACTTATAATAAAATAAGTTAATTATAAAATCTGATATAATGTTTTTATTTGATAATAGAGAAGGGATAAGTTTTTTATGAAGAAAAATAATAATGATTTGCAACATGTATGTAGTTTTTGTAAACGCAATATAACTATACGTTCCCAATAATGATATGCCTATTTATGACCCTCAAACAGGTTTTGCTATCTGTAAAAATTGTATCAAAGATATTTATGGATATATTGTTGAACATGATAAACGTGATGAAAAATCTCAAAATCGCAAATTCGTAAATAGTCTTGATGATATCTTAGCTAAAAATAAACCTCATGTCATCAAAGAATTCTTAGATCAATATATCATCAATCAAGACCGCGCTAAAAAATATTATCTGTTGCTGTATATAACCACTATAAACGCATGAAATATGGTTATACTCATGATAAACGCGATATGAATATCGAAAAATCTAATGTAATTATGCTTGGTCCTTCTGGTTGTGGTAAAACAGCTATGCTTCAGCATTTATCTAAACTCTTAGATATTCCATTTGCTGTAACTGATGCTTCTAGCCTCACAGAAGCAGGTTTTGTTGGTTCTGACGTTGAAGTTGCTGTAAGAAATCTTTACTATGCTGCCGACAAAAATATTGAAAAAGCTGAACATGGTATAATCTATCTTGATGAATTTGACAAAATTGCTCGTAAGTCTGGTGCTAATAACTCTATCACCGCAGATCCTGGTCATGAAGGTGTACAACAAGGTCTTTTAAAAATGATGGAAGGTGGCGTTGTTGAATTCACAGCTCAAGGACAACGTAAACATCCAGAAGCACCTACTATTAAAGTAGATACTACTAATATATTATTCATTGTTGGCGGTGCGTTCGTCGGCATTGAAGAAATCATCGCCAAACGTTTAAAAACAGATAACAGTGGTATTGGTTTTGGTGCAAATGTTAAAACTAAAAATGATAAACCAATATTTAATGATTTAATCCATAAAGTTCGCCCAGAAGATTTGATAAAATTCGGTATCATTCCAGAAATTATCGGTCGTTTACCTGTTATCTGCACACTTGAAGAACTCACTGAAGATGATTTATTAAAAATCTTAACTGAACCAAAAATGCACCTGTGCGCCAATATCAAGAATTATTAGCTATGGATAAAGTAAAATTAGAATTTGAACATGATGCGCTCTTAGCTGTAGCTAAAAAAGCTATCGAACGCAAAACTGGTGCTAGAAGTCTTCGTGGTATCTTAGAAGATGTTATGCTTGATATAATGTACGAAATTCCTCAATCTGATGAACCTAGAAAAGTTATTATCACCAAAGATTGTATTGAAAACCACACTCAACCTAAAATAGAGCCAATATCTACAGACGATACACAAACAAAATCCGAATAAATTTATATAATAAAACCTCGTTAAAAGCTTTCTGATAACTTTTAACGAGGTTTTTCATTTTATCTTACTTATTTATTATCTATTATTTTTTTAAAACAGAACCATCATAATATAATGTAGCAAAATAATCTTCAATTGTTTCTGCACGACGAATTAATTCTACAGAACCATCTTCATGTAATAACAATTCTGCACTGCGCAATTTACCATTATAATTGAAGCCCATTGCATGACCATGTGCACCTGTATCAAACATAACAATGCGATCACCAATATCAATCTTAGGTAATTTACGATCAATAGCAAATTTATCATTGTTTTCACATAAAGAACCAGTTACATCATATACATGATCACAAGGTTCATTTTCTTTGCCAACAACAACAATATGATGATAAGAACCATAAAGAGCTGGACGCATTAGATTTGCCATACAAGAATCTAAGCCAATATAATTTTTATAAGTGTTTTTCTGATGCAATACAGTAGATACAAGATAACCATAAGGACCTGTTATTGCACGACCTGATTCATAAGCAATAGCAGTAGTAGTAAGACCTGCTGGCACTAAAATTTCATCGTATAATTTATGCACGCCTTCACCTAATGCTTCTAATCTACAGCATTATCTTCAGGACGATAAGGAATGCCAATACCGCCACCTAAATTAATGAATTCAAATTTGATACCTAATTTAGTTGCGATTTCAGCAGCTAAATCAAAAACAATTTTAGCATTTAATAATAAACCTTCAAGTCTAGTTTCATTAGAAATTACCATTGTATGGAGACCAAAACGTTTTAACACCTTTATCCATAGCTATTTTATAAGCTTCAAGCATCTGTTCTTTAGTCAAACCATATTTAGCTTCTTCTGGTTTACCAATGATATCATTACCTTCAATTAAGTTACCAGGATTATATCTAAAAGACATAACTTGTGGCATACCAGCATTTTTCTCTAAATATTCAATATGTGTAATATCATCTAAATTGATAATAGCACCTAATTCAATAGCTTTTTGAAACTCATCTGCTGGAGTATCATTAGAAGTGAGCATTATTTTTCACCATGTATACCTGACGCATCTGCAAGTAATAATTCTGGTAAAGAAGAACAGTCTGCACCTGCTCCTTCTTCTTGCATAATCTGTAAAATACGAGGATTTGGTGTTGCTTTTACTGCAAAATATTCTCTAAATTCAGGAGCCCAATCAAAAGCCTTTTTAAAACGGCGAAGATTTGCTCGAATTGCTTTTTCGTCATAAATATGGAAAGGTGTAGGATATTCTTTTATAATTTCTTCTAATCTTTCTTGAGAAATAGGAAATTTTTTAATTGCCATTTATTTGCCTCCTGATTTTATATTTATTACATAATCTTTATATCTGTGTTTTAAAATTGTTACATGTTAACAGATAATAAGCTGATTATAACATTTATTGAGAACTTTAGTCAATTTATAATTAGAATAAATCCACTAACTTAGAACATATTGAATAAAAAATATACATGTATACATGATGGATATATA